>Ga0257121_1002389_pt1 | contig 13228 bp, 12 predicted proteins | sample SI106_100metaG_FD_190180 | JGI IMG/M metagenome (GOLD analysis project Ga0257121, IMG submission 190180) | Marine microbial communities from Saanich Inlet, British Columbia, Canada - SI106_100 | ecosystem: Environmental > Aquatic > Marine > Inlet | place: Canada: British Columbia | collected... | reverse complement strand
TATGTGTTTGATGGAGAAAAAGGTGAACCCTATAGAGAGAGTGATGAAACAAGGCCATTGAATATTTATGGTGAGAGTAAGTTGCAGGGAGAGATGGCGATTCAAAATATTGTGGAGCAACATATCATCTTACGCACTAGTTGGATCTATAGTTTGCGAGGCAGTAATTTTTTAACCACGATGTTACGTCTATTTAAAGAGAAAGATGAAATTTCAGTTGTGAATGATCAGATTGGTGCACCTACTTGGTCGCGTATGGTTGCAGAAGTGACTTCCATTATCATGAGTCAGCTACATCAGAAGGAGAATGGTTGGGGGTTGTACCATCTCAGTGCATCAGGAGAAAGTAGTTGGTACCATTTTGTAAAAGAGATAAAAAGAGTAGAAGATGAAAAAAGGAAATTTTCTATTAACGCGATCTCCTCAGAGCAATATGTTACAGCGGCTACTAGACCTAAAAATTCTCTACTCAATAGTAGAAAATTGAGTCAGCAGTGGAATGTGAAGTTACCAAGGTGGGATGTTTCTCTTAAACAGTGTTTGGAATCACTGTAGTAATTTTTTTGATTAATCTTAGATAGGCAGTGGTGACCTCATCGACACTAATATCTGCAACAAGCTCGCTTTTCTTTTGTAATAACTCATAAGGTACTCCCCAAGGATGCCAGTGTGCTGCACTTGAGTTACCGAAAAGACAGACGATTGGTTTTCCTAACCCTGCAGCAATGTGCATTCCTCCTCCATCTGAGCAGATGAGTTGATCGCATCTTGAGAGTCCTTCTATGAGCTCTTCTATTTTTTCTGTCGGATAGAGAGTGAGAGATATATCTTTGCACATGTTTTTTAGAATGTTCGCTTTCTCATCATCCCCTGGATGTTGAGGGTGGCTTGCTGAACCAGGAGACCAAAAGACTAAAAAGTTAATATTTTCCACTTTATCTAAGTGATGAGCTAGAGCTGAAAAGTTTTCTACTGACCAGCGTTGGTTGATTTTTCTAGCAGAGATATGAAGTCCCACCGTTGTACTATTATCTGTATTGATTGATTTAGAGGTAGAGATATTTTTTGGTAAAAATACTTTAACAGCGCCTGGTTCCGCATCTATTTTTAAAGGCGTTAATAATTTAAATACGGCCTCTGTTTGATGTCCCTGTTTAACGATAGAGGGATGGATTGGGTCAGTAATCTTAATATGATCAGGTGCAACCGCAACAATATGTTTAGGATTGACTGCATAGGCAAACTTCAGTGATGACTTAGAGTAAGCCGTTGTTGCAACGATGACATAGTCCCAATGCTGACGGCGTAATTTTATTGTCAACCATAGTGTTTTGAGCCAAACAGAAAATACAGATTTACCTGATGCACGATGCTTTGCTTTTTGGTAGATATGTACTGCATCGATATCTGGGTTCCCATTTAAAACTGGTGCATTATAGCTATTCACCAGCGCAGCAATATGTGATTTTGGAAAATTCTCTCGTAGTGTTGTAAAAAGAGGAGTAGTGCAGACCAAGTCTCCAATATTATCTCTTCGAATAATAAGGATTTTTTTTGGTTTTATTATCAGTTGTTTACTCATTATGTTTTTTAGAGCTAAGTTCCCATTGCCAACTATCACTTATAATTTGGTGTAGATCGCTGTGAGAAGGATTCCATCCAAGCTCTTTTTTTGCAAGCGTTGAATCTGCTACTAATCTTGCTGGATCACCAGTACGACGGCTCGCAATTTTCACTTTAATCTCTTGTTCAGTAATACTTTGTGCGCTATTAATTACCTCTTTTACAGAAAATCCATTTCCATTCCCTAAGTTATAAGCGCCGCTTTGCCCATCTTTAATTAGTTTTTTTAAGGCAAGTAGATGTGCACTACATAGGTCAGTTACATGAATATAGTCTCTAATACAGGTTCCATCAGGTGTTTCATAATCATCACCAAATACAGTTATTTCTGTACGCTGTTTAGTGGCAACTTGTAAAACAAGAGGAATTAGATGTGTTTCTGGAGAGTGTCTTTCACCTAAGCTAGCGTCACCTGCTGCGCCGGCAGCATTGAAGTATCGTAGTGAAATATGTTTTAAATTGTAAGCTTTTTCATAATCATTTAAAATCTTCTCAACCATCCATTTGCTTTGACCATATGGATTGATAGGTTTACAGGGGTGTTTCTCATCAATTGGAATATATTCTGGTTCACCAAAGAGAGCAGCGGTTGAGGAGAAAATTAAAGTTTTGCAGTTTGATTGAATCATTGCATCTAGTAAATTAAGACTGTTAGTGACATTGTTGTTGTAGTATTTACTTGGCTTGTCTATTGACTCTCCTACCTGTATAAAAGATGCAAAGTGAATAACTGCATTAAAGTTTTCTGATAATATTTTGTCTAGCAGTGACCGGTTATTAATATCCCCTAATATAAAGACAGCATCTTTGGAAATCGCATCTCTGTGTCCATTACTAAGATTATCTATTACAGTCACATCGTGCTTTTCTTCAATTAGAAGTTTTACCATATGCGAACCAATGTAGCCAGCACCACCAACGACAAGTATATTCATATATTATATTCTTTTATTTGCCCATTCAACAATGGGTTCAAGCCGCTTTACAAATGAATCTAATGAGAAATTATTTAGGTGTTCAGTTGCAAGTAATGGATCAATAGGTTTCTGTAAGGAGGAAATTTGTTTTAATAGCTCCTCAAAACTATCACCACTATCAATACGGGGATCACAATATAGATAGCCTGTAATATTATCTATGACTGTTTCATTAAATGGTGCAGCATTAGGCGCCAATACTGGGGTGCCACAGGCTTGTGACTCAATGACATTCAACCCAAGGGCCTCTTTTTCAGGTAAGCCAGTCATCAAGTAATCTATCTCCTTATAGATAGTAGTCACATCAGATTGATGCCCCCAGTATCGAACCCGACCCTTTAGAGGTGTTAATGCTTGGTTTAAATCTCGTACAGAGGCGTAACCACCACTACCGAATATCTCAAGATTAAACTCTGGATATTTAGCTAAAATTGGAGAGATGATTGAAAAAAGTAGTGGAAACTGTTTAATAGGGGTTAGCCTTGAGACAAGCCCTAATGTAATACCCGATTTTTTCTTAAATTGGGGATGAGCTATGAATGGCTCAATATATGGTTCTAGCTTGCTCAGTAGAAAATCACGACCTTTGCGTAGATCCCAGTCATACCTACTTTTTTTGGTCAAAACAGATTCATGTTGGCGTTGTTCTAAGTCAGCTACTCCATAGAGAGGATCAGACCAACTAGGTAGTTTTTCATCCATCAAACCTTCTCGAACCCATGCTGAAACAGGGAAAATCATATCATGATCAAAGTATGGTTCTGCACTACGATCCTGAATTGGCATATGGGCAATAGCACTCTTAATTCTACCTTCTGTTTTTCTGATATCTATAGGGAGTGCACCATGACCCATAATCCACTTATCCTGTTTTGTAAGTGATTGGTTAATATCAGTTGTAGTCATAGGTGTTAAAGTGGTGTTGGAGGGTAAAGATAACTCATGCCAAAAAGAGGCACTGGGATGGACCAATATCTTAGTTGGAATGTTTAGTTGGTCTAGCGCACGGCACAGAAAACCTGTATAGACTTCCCCTCCGCCAAAGTGAGTTTGCAGGTTAATCTGTGTTAGCATATTTTTTACTGCTATAATGATAGTGGGTGGCAAGATAGAAGATAGCTCCCATAAATAGGGCGAACATTTTAAAACGGAATCCACCAAAGTGACCATCTAGTACGGTTCGGGTAAAGAAATTTGCTAGCATTAAGATGAGAAGCAGTCCATATGGATTTCCTTTCATGAAAACTGACCAACCACTCCAAAGTAGCATAGCGGAGAAGAGTATCCATAAAATTAGTCCAGGAACACCATTAGCAAGAGTGAAATCAAGGATTCCGCTATGACTACTCACAAAGCCTTTTCTCTCATACTCTTCTTCAATATATTTTCCAGCAGCACCCAAACCATATCCATAGCCAAGAGGATGTTTTTCAATGCCTTCTATTGTGAGCGTTATCCAAGCGATACGCAGATAAGCAGAAGCATCAACAGGATCTCCATTTTTTGTCTTTGGATATGGATGTTTGCTCGAATCTAACCAAGCCCTATTATTTTCAATGTCTGTAGCAACTTCTACAGTATCCCAAAAACCTGCCCAGCGACTATCTGTATTGATAGTACTAATAGCAAATATATTGATCATTAAAAGTGGTGCTGCCACCATCATTACCGCCATTTTTTTTTGACGGTTATACCATAAATAATGACCCGTTGCTGCAGCGAGTATTATTAAAGCAGCTACAGCAGAGAGTACGCCATTCCTAGTATGAACTGCTATTATTGCGGCTGTAGAGATAATTATAAACAGTGTCGAAAGTGATAGTGGTATCCGTAAGATTCGTTTTTTTAATGAAATATATCCAGCTATATCAGCAATGAATACTATAAATGCCAGGTTGATTGGAAAGGATAGAAAGTCTCGCTGTGCATAAGGGGTAGAGCCATAAGGATACGCTCCTCCATTTTGCCAAATTGGAATCTGATGGTAAAAGAGCCATAACGCATGAGCAAAAGCAGCAAGCGTTATCCCTGTGATCAGTAGGCTACCTATATTGGCTAAACCACTACCATCAGGAGAATGCTCAGTGTTATCGTTAGTAATCTTGGCTAAATTCCAAGTTAGCCACCCAAATATTAGCCCTCCTATCATCCACTCCTCAATTAAATTATTAAATGATTCTGCTCGATCAACAGCAAACAGCGTGGTTTGGATAAACATCCATGCAGTAATGGTAAAGAGCAATAGTAGTGGATACCTTTGCTCGGCTAAAGGTGGCATAAAATAACTATGCTTAACTTGAGGCAAAAACTTCCAAATCAGTAGCAGTAGTAAGATCGCTAAGAATAATATGTTACGATTTGACCCTGTTTCAGGAACTGGGTAGAGTAGTACAATACATGTTATGAGTAGTAATAATAGGTGTTTTATAGGTTGTGCTAATTTTTTCATTCTTCAGTATTCTTTTCAGTTTCGAAATAAGAATTGTTTTGTTTTCTTGATTTGTTGAGATATTATATTCTTGAGTTTGTCTTATGTCCAATGCGCTATTTTACTTGTTTAAATAAGAGGGCAGATATGCTGACACAGGGGGCTACCTCTCAAAAAGTGTAGATGTAATTATACACAAGTTGAAATAATTCACAACGGACTGTTTATGGTTCAAACACATAACTTGTTGGATAGGAGGATTTTTATATTAATCGTAAAAACTTTTTTATAGTAAGCCTTATTACTTTTCTTTTATGATTAATAGAAGTGCTATTGTTCCACATGAGACGAAAAAAATTACTATTCCATAGTGTATTTAATTGTTCTATACGTGATTTTTTATTTGATAGTTTTTCAATTAAATGAAAAACTGCAAATCCACTATCCACAGCCTGCCATCGCATTAGTTGTGCAAGTTCACTGTCTTGTTTTATGTTATTTGCTATGTCGATAAGTATATTGGTGTTAGTTACACTGCAAGGGATAACATACTCAATAGAGCGCCGTATTTGGTCTGCACCAGAGCGGTTTTGACGGATGCGGTAATAATATAGTGGTTTATCAATGTATTGCATTGTTTTTGCGGCGATTAATATTTGGTTGGTCCATATTACATCTTCATGCACTTGTCCTGGAATAAATTCAAACTTCTCCTTTTTAATGAATCTAGTTTTATATATATGCATCCATACCATGTGTATAATTTTTTTACTGCGTAACCTTTCTTTAAGCCACTCTTTCCCTGGCATGACGATAGAATTTCCAATATGATTGATCAGCTTGTTAGGTTCTCTGTTTTCAAAGTAAAACCATCCATTGCAAATTGCCATGTCCAAATTATTAGATGTAACCATATTCATCATTATGGAATACATATTTTCATCAATAAAATCATCAGAGTCTATAAATATAAGGTAAGTTCCTGTGGCAGCTGCTATTCCAGTATTTCTAGCAACTGAGAGACCGCCATTACTCTGCCGAATTATTTTTAATTGGGGGTGTATTTTGGCGTATCGAGAAAGAATTTTATAAGAGTTATCGGTAGAGCCATCATCCACTGCTATAATTTCATCAGCAGGCCAAGTTTGTTGAAAAATAGAGTCAAGACACTTTTCTAACCACTTAGCAACATTATATACTGGAAGCACAATAGATAGGGTATCTAAGTTCTCTCTCATTGTAATGAACCTCTCTCTCCATCATGCCATGCCTGAATTGAATTAAGTAAAGTCATTGTGCGGTTAGTATAGGTGTGATGCCGCATAACATGATGATAACCTTGCTCAGCAATATTTCTAAGATTTCTAAATTTCGCAAGGTGTTGCTCTATTTTTAATAAACATTCATCAATTGAGCTGAATTCATCCATATGTTCACCAACAGTAAAGTGGTCTTTAGTATGGGTGCGTTTATCGCAAAGCAGAAAACCACCAACAGCTGGTATTCCAAAGCATCGTTCGGGTAGTCCAGAAGCAATGGGCGCATTATATTCACAGCGAGCCCCATAGTTTAAATTTATCTTAGAGGTCTGAATTAAGGCTATTTGTTGTGAAAGTGGCATTATTTCATTGCCTGTTTCAATAAATTGATAACTTATTTCTCTCTGATCAAGCTCGACTGCTAACGCACTAAAGAAAACCTCTCTTTCTTTGTCTTCTTTATATCGATTCCCATCCATTCCACCAAAAAAAGAGACATCATATTTGTAATGATCCTCTTTCCTTAATTTGGAAAATATTTCATTTTCATTCCCATGCAGGTTGTATTGTGTAATATTGGCCCCGTTTGGGAGATAGAGTACACTTTTGGCAAATGTTCGCTTTGAATCAATCAGTGTATGGGTTGCGTAGATGTCTAATAAATGAATATGATTAAAAAGATTAAGTCGCCAAGATTTACGATTTAGATAGTGTGGCGCATCTCTGTTCCATGCAATAAGTGGGATATTATAATTACTTAACTTCATTTTTAATCGATATACTTTAAATGGATGTCTTAATATATCGTAAAACCATATAAAACAGGCTTGAGTTTGTTCTAATTTATTTTTTGGCGGGTTCCAGTTATCCCAGTCTAATGCGTAATCATTTTTTTTAAATGCATCAGCTATGGATGGAAGAAAGGCACTGTGGTTTATTAAAATTCTATGTTTTTTCATAACTACCTATACAGAAAAAATACATTTTTTCTAGTAATAGAGAAGTCTAGGTGAAATCCATAAGAAAATAATTTTTTAAATATGGATGAGATTTGTTCATTAGATAATATTTCCGGGTGTGTTTCTATGTATATTTTATTAACAGTACTTAAATCAGCCTCCTTAAAAAAATCTTTTTCACCACCTTCGATATCAACAATAAGAAATGTTGGAGAAATCTTATTAAGCTCTGAATTGAGGTCTTTTTGCGGAACAGATATCTTTCTTGCATTTTTAGAAATTTCAATTGAGGATGAAGCCCAATAATCTTTCTCTACATAAAATGTATGAGTACCGTTCCCTTTTGCTAAGAGTGCGTTAATAACTTTAGGATGAATATTATTTTCTTGATAAGTTATTTTTATAACATCTATGAGCTCAGGATTTGCCTCATAGGTGAAAACATTATTTTCTCCAACAATGGTTGCGCATAAGGCAGATAAATAACCTATTCCTGATCCTACTTCCATAATAATATCATCTGGAGATATACGGTTGTGTATGATGTATACTTCTTTAGCTTCATATTCTGAGAAAAATATCTGTTTTTGAATACTTTTAGATATTAATGGGTGCTTAGTTGGTAATTTTATACCATAATTATCAGAGTAATCTGATACTAACCCAAAGGCCCATTTTAATTTGTTAATACGGCGTTTGGTTCTAGATATTCTTTTCATGATTATTCATCCATTCATGTGTTAGTTTTAATCCATCTGCAAGAGAAATTTTATGATGCCATTTAAGTTGTTCATAGGCTAGAGTGCAGTCTAAAATGTTAGTTTTAACATCAACTTTTCTTCCAGGCTTTAATTTTTTTTGCACCTTTACTCCTATAGTAGTTTCTATCAACTGTATTATTTTATTTAGACTAGTACCTTTCCCACGGCCAATATTAAATATTTTATGTGCTCCATCATCTTCAATGCAGGAAATAATAGCATCAATCACATCATCTACAAAAATATAGTCTCTAGTAATACTTCCATCTCCCCATATTTCTATTGGTTGATTATTTATTATTTTAGATAAGAAGGAGGCAATGACACCTTGTCCATTTTGTGCTGTTTGTAGTGGTCCATAAATATTAGAGACACGCAATACTCTATAGTCAATATTTTTTTGCCTCAAATAGATATCAAGATATTTTTCTATGGTTAATTTGGTGACTCCATATGCTGTTATTGGATATGTAGGTGCTGACTCGGGGGTTGGTATAATATCTGGTGAGCCGTAAACTGTTCCACCAGATGAGATAAATATTATTCTTTTTACTCCAGACGCAGTGCATTGATCAAAAAGGTGGAGCGATGATTGAATGTTCTCTTTTGCATCTTCAGATATATTTTTATCTGCAGTGGATGGAGTGGATGTGCTCGCTAAATGTATGACAGTACTGCACCCATTTATTGCTTCTATTAATGATGGACTAGATATATCTCCTTCGACCCATTTAATGTGTTTTTCTTTATTAATTCTAGTTAAGTTGTGATCAAAACAACGTAAATCATGTATTTGTGATGACAAACTTTTTGTGAGATGCCTGCCTAAAAAGCCACCTGCACCAATTATAGCGATAGATTGAGTGGATTTAATAAGAGTTGTTTTTTTCATAGATTTTTTTATGTCACTAGTTTAGAGCGTCAATGTAGAGAGTTTCGAGCTGTTTTGTCATGGCTTTTACGCTATATTCACTGCGTACTTTTTTTTCACCTAAAATTGCCATTTTATTGCTTAATTCATAGTTCTGAATTAAGCTTTTGATAGCTGAAGATATTTCTATATGATTGCTAGGATTTACTATTTTTCCATACTTATTATCTCCTAATACATCTCGTACTCCACCAACATCAGTTGCAATTATAGGTAGTTTTGCCGCCATAGCCTCTAACATTGATAAAGATAACCCTTCCCATAGTGACGGCATTACAAAAATATCTATAGCACGGTAAATGTCTCCAAGGTTAGAAATGTTTCCAGGAAATAGAGAGATATCATTTATATCAAGATTTTTTGCCATCAGTTTAAGTGATGGCAAAAGCCGTCCATCTCCAACAATCAATAGTTTTATATTTTGAATGTCCCTATTGTTTTTCAAATGTGAAATGGCTTCTAATAGATATTTATGTCCTTTTTGTTCCTCTACTCTACCTACAGTACCAATTAAAATGTCTGTACTCTCTATACCAAGGGCGTATTTTGCCTCTTTATTTGATAAGTTAGATTGAACGCGCTGTAAGTCTATAGCATTTGGTAGGATAGCAACTTTATTATTTTTAATATGATCTACTTTAAGCAAGTCGTCTTTAACAGCGGCTGATCCAGCTGTAATACGAAATGTACGTTTAGCAAGAAACCAGTTGATCAAATGCCTATGCCACTTTCTTTTTGCATAGGTATTATGCACGCTAGCTATTGTGGGAATAGACTCTTTGTTAGCAGCAATTCTTCCATATAAGTTTGCATGATAAAGATGTGTGTGAATCACATTAATATGGTGTTCATTCATGATGTTACGTAGTATGGGGACTATACTACGATCATACCTTCCTTTTTTCATAAGGCCTAATGATATTACGGGAACACCTATAGATTCAACCTCATCTGCTAGTTCGCCTCTATCTTGAATGCAACAAACTACAGAATTAAATTGGTTACTGTCTAAATTATGAAGTACGCCCAGCAACATTCTTTCTGCCCCACCAATAGGTAGACGAGTAATGAGGTGTAAAATGTTTATTTTTTTCATATTTTTAATTATTGGTGCAAGATTGTATGTGCTTTGTTAAATACACTATTTACAGTAATATCTGACATATTTGTCTCTATTGTGCAGTTTTCTTTTGATTTAGGGTGATCTATTGAATGTGCATAAGGATGTTCCAATGGACCAATGAGCCAGCTAGGAGAGAAACAGTGATAGAGCCCTATCATAGGTATATTAAATGAACTCATGAGATGTGTTGGTCCTGTATCTACGCCAATAAACAGGTCTATCTGTTCCATTAAAGCAGCCGTTTCTCTTAATGTTAAGGATCCTGAATAGTTAGATGCATTTTTTTGTAGAGAGTGGATTAATTTATTGGTGCGATTCCTTTCTTCAGTATGCTTTCCTCCAAATATAATAAAATGAGTGCTAGGGAATTGAGTGGATATTTTTTCACATAATTCAATAAAGTTTTCAATTGGCCAATCACGGTAAGACTTTGTTGGAAAGCTGGTTGTTTGTATTCCTATTAGATGTTTGGATGTCGGCTTAATTTTTATTGCCCATTCTCTTTCTTGCTTAGAGACAAAATAAGATATTCTTGGGGTAATTAATTTAATATTTAGGCTTAATGGTAATAGCATTGCTAAATACACAGCATGTTTTTCCTGAAATTTAGGGGGGGTAACTGCTTTATATAATTTATGATTGATTTTTTCATTTGATTGTTTGAAAGCGATGACCTTATTTGATACTCGTAAAGCATATTTAATTAACGGGAGATCGTAACCATAAACAAAGGCAATCTCGTATGGTTTTTTATATAATAAATTTAACCATCCATAAAACAGCGCACTTCGTTTGGATATGCTGCTAATTTTATTGATAAATGGTATGTTTTTTAATACAGTATAACGATTTGGGTGGGCTAAGCAATCAATGTTTTGATTTGAATATTTGTTTGCAATCGCATGTATTGCAGGGGTGGCGAGCAGAGTGTCGCCTATTCTGGATACATTTATTATTAATATCTTCTTCATTTTTTTTTGTACAGAGTAAAAGTATAGTTCCTATCTTCTATATGTATTAGTTTGTACCCACATGATTTAATTAGTGCTATAGATTTCTCGGTATCATTTATAGTGTGATGAGTTGCGTGATGATGAAATTCAATTAAGAGTTGTCGTACTTTTTTTAGGTTGCAATGTTGTGTTAGTTCTTTTAAAACTTCATACTCAGCTCCTTCAATGTCCATTTTAAGAATATCACATTTTGTTCGTTTTATTTTTAAAAGAATCCTATCAAGGTCGATAGTTTTGACTTGTAAATTTTCTCCTTCAATAACATATTCATGAGATTGGTGTATGCTACCAGATACCCCATCAGCTCCATCAGGAAGATCTTCTTGTGAACGAGGTAAGTGAAAGATTATGTCTTGATTATTTTTGTACCAAAAAGCTTTCTCAATAATTTTCATATTAGATGGAATATTGTTGTAGCAATATTTGAGGCTTCTAGGGTTGGGTTCTATTCCAATGATTTGTGAGAAAGGAAATAGTTTGGAAAATTCTATAGGAAAGCTAATATCCTCTCCAAGACCGCAGTCTATCAAAAGAGGGTCAGACGAAAGTAGTTTGGTGTCTATCCACCATCCTCCATATTTAGTACCTAATCTTTTGTAGCCACTAGGGAGTCTTAGTTCATGATAATGTTTGCTCAGTGAGCGTTTTAGTCTTGTCCAATGTAATAGGATACCTTTTTTTTTCATGATGTCTTTCCAGTCAAGTGGTTAAATACATCCAACATAGAGCTCATCATAATCTCAAAAGAAAATTTAGTAACCGCTTTTTTTTGACTATTATTTGAAATAATATCAGCTAATTCAACATTGTTTATTATTTTTATAATAGCTTCTTGAATTTTAAGGTGGTTTTTTGGTTCTACAATAAGTGCTGATTCATTATCTGTTACAGCATCGAGTATGGCGCCAACAGAAGTTGTGATAATAGGTAGTTTAGTTAGCATAGCTTGAAGGATAGATTGTGGAACTCCCTCGTTTGCATAGGAGGGCAGACAGAAGATGTCCATTGCTCTGAGCCACTCTTCAGGGTTTTTTTGTTGTCCAACCATTATTACAGAATCGCCAAGATTTAGCGCTTTAATTTTCTCTTCGATAGTTTTTTTCATTGGACCATCTCCGACAATAAGCAGCTTCCATTCAGGGAGTTCAAGTTTTGAAAATGCTTCTATAAGATAGAGATGACCTTTCCAGCTTCTAAGCGTTGCAAGAATTCCAATATATTTATTTTCAGTGGGTAGGCCTAGGTTCTTTTTCGCCTCTAAACTATCTCCTGGATGAAAGCGCTTAGTATCTATCCCTGTGGGTACGGATGTAATCATCCTTTCGGGAAATTTATTTTCTTCTACTAACTGTTTTTTCAGGGCGCTACCCGTTGTTACGATATGTTTTGTGGCTTTTGTGTAGAGCCAACGGCTAGTGAAGTTTTTTGGTACAGGTGCGGAAATATGACGTGTACGCATAAGTGGTGGAGGATTTGATATAGTAGTATTAGCAAGCGCAACTAACCAAGTGTCTGTGGAACTGTGAGTATTGATTATGTCTGGCTGAGACTTCTTTATCTTTGCTCTGATTTTCAATATATTGCGAATACTTTTTTTGTCAATAGGAAGTGCTTTTGTTATTATATTTAGGTCGGCAGCTTCATGTAGTATATTAGAGTCTGGTGCAGCCCAAAGCTCGATATGATGACCTTGTTTTATCATTCCGACCGACTCAGAGAGGATTCTAATTTCTTGTCCACCCCATCCTAGTGATGCTTCTGTATGAATTATTTTCAATTTAGTGCCTTCCCGTTAACTTTTAAACTGCAATTTATAATAGTGTTTATAGAGACCACTTTTCTTTATAAGTTGAGCATGCTTTCCCTGCTCAACAATACTACCATCTTTCATAACCACAATATTGTCTGCATGTTCTATTGTAGATAGCCTGTGAGCAATGACAAGAGTAGTTCTATTTTTCATTAACTGCTCTAATGAAGATTGTATGCTGCGCTCTGACTCAGTATCCAAAGCTGAGGTAGCCTCGTCAAGAATTAGAATGGGAGCATCTTTATAAAATGCACGAGCAATTGCAATTCTCTGTCGTTGACCACCAGAGAGCCTGACGCCATTCTGGCCGCTCATGGTATTTAATTTATTAGGAAGATTAGTTA
>Ga0257121_1002382_pt1 | contig 13253 bp, 11 predicted proteins | sample SI106_100metaG_FD_190180 | JGI IMG/M metagenome (GOLD analysis project Ga0257121, IMG submission 190180) | Marine microbial communities from Saanich Inlet, British Columbia, Canada - SI106_100 | ecosystem: Environmental > Aquatic > Marine > Inlet | place: Canada: British Columbia | collected... | reverse complement strand
TTAAAATCTCTCAAAAACATTTGTTAGGTATCCAAGATTTATCAATTAATGATGTTAATTTAATTTTAGATGAGTCGCTGGCATTTATTAAGCTTAATCAAAGTAAGAATAAAAGATTAAATGTATTAAATGGCAAAACTCAAATTAATCTATTCTTTGAACCATCTACCAGAACACAAAGCTCATTTGAGTTAGCAGGTAAAAGATTGGGTGCTGATGTAATGTCTATGAATATGGGAAATTCTGCAATTAAAAAAGGTGAAACTTTAATTGATACCGCTATGACTTTAAACGCTATGCATCCTGATATAATTGTTATTAGACACCAAGACTCTGGAGCATGTAACCTATTATCACAAAAAGTTAATTGCGCTGTATTAAATGCGGGTGATGGCAGAAGAGAACACCCTACTCAAGCACTTTTGGATGCTTTAACAATTATTAATCGAAAAAAAAAAATTGAAGGTCTTAAAATTGCAATTTGTGGTGACATACTTCATTCAAGAGTTGCAAGATCAAACATTTATTTACTAACAATGCTTGGTGCAGAAGTAAATATTATTGCCCCATCAAATCTAATGCCAAAAGAAATAGAAAAATTCGGTGTAAATACTTTTACAGATATGAACAAGGGTCTAAAAGATTGTGACATAGTAATGATGTTGAGATTGCAGAATGAAAGAATGACAGGTTCGTTTCTTTCTTCTAACCGTGAATACTATGAATATTATGGCCTAACACCAGATAAAATGGATCATGCAAAACCAGATGCAATCATAATGCACCCTGGGCCAATGAACAGAGGTATTGAGATTGATACAAGATTGGCAGACGATATTAACAAAAGTGTAATTAAAGAACAGGTAGAACTTGGTGTGGCTGTGAGAATGGCTTGTTTAAAAATTTTTTGTGAATAAATGAAAAAACAATATTTTATAAATGCAAATATAATTGACCCATATAATTCATTAAATGAAAATGGAGGCTTAATTATTGGCGAAGATGGTAAAATTGAAGCTATAGGCAAAAAAGTAAATACCAATAATTTGCCAACAAGAGAAAAGCCTATAGATTTAAAAGGTAAATATATATTCCCTGGACTTGTGGATATGAGGGTATTTGTTGGTGAGCCTGGATATGAATATAAGGAAAATTTTAGAACCCTGAGCAATGCAGCATTATCGGGTGGTGTAACATCAGTTGTTACAATGCCAAACACAGATCCAATTATAGATAACGTATCAATAGTAGATTTTTTAAAAAGAAGAGGAAGAGATAAATCAAAAATAAATATATTTCCTTGTGCTTCACTAACTCAAAATGCAGAAGGTACAAATATGACTGAATTTGGTCTACTAGCAAACAAAGGCATAATTGGTTTTACAGATGGAGTGAAAACTATTCAAAATACAAGTTTGATGTCCAAGATAATGAATTCAGCTAAAGATTTAGGATGCCTGATAATGCAACATGCTGAAGATTTTCACCTATCAAAAAATGGGATGATTAATTCCGGTATAATAGCCACCAAACTTGGTTTATCAGGGATACCAGATATTGCTGAAAGAATTATAATTGAAAGAGATTTAACTTTACTTGAAAATGCAAAATGTAGATATCACATATCACAAATTTCATCTGCAAAATCAGTGGATGCAATTAAAGAAAGAAAAAACAACATTAAGTTTACATGTGGTGTGTCAATAAATAATCTTTCTTTGAATGAAAATGATATTGGAGACTTCAAAACATTTTTAAAATTATCACCACCTTTAAGAAAAGAAGAAGATAGAGAGGCTCTTGTTGAAGGATTAAAAGATAAAATTATAGATGTAATTGTTTCAGATCACAAACCAGAAGATGAAGAGTCTAAAAGATTAACTTTTTCTCAAGCAGCAACAGGTGCTTCTGGTATAGAAACGCTTTTATCATTAAGTCTAGAACTTTATCACAATGGATCTGTTAAACTTGAAACTATAATCCAAGCTTTAACATCTAATCCAGCAAAAATATTAGGTATTAACAAAGGAAATCTTTCAATAGGAAGTGATGCTGACTTATGTATAGTTGATTTAGATAAACCATGGATTGTAAAAAAAGAAAACTTAGTTTCAAAATCTAAAAATACTTCAATAGAAGATAAAAAACTTCAAGGCAAAGTAACTAATACATTTGTAAAAGGTAAGGAATTATTTAAAATATAATAATGGAATATTTTACAATAGGTATAATTTCATACCTTATGGGATCTATTCCATTTGGTTTTGTTTTAACAAAAATTTTTTTAAAAAAAGATATTAGAGATATAGGTTCTGGTAATATAGGTGCTACCAACGCATTAAGAACTGGCAATAAACTTATAGGGTATGCAACACTTATATTGGATATATCTAAAGCAATAATTCCTGTTATTTATGTCAAAATTAATTTTCCAGAATTGATATTTATAGCTTCATTGTGTGCCTTTTTAGGTCATGTATTTCCAGTATGGCTTAAGTTGAAGGGTGGAAAAGGTGTTGCCACATATGTTGGAATTTTATTTTCTATAGACATCTTGTTAGGAGGAATTTTCACAATAAGCTGGATGATTACATTTATCTTAACTAAATACTCATCATTGTCGTCAATCATTGGGGCTTTATCCATACCAGTATACCTTTTGCTTGCAGGACAAAGTAATAATGTAGTTTTTTTTATAATAATGTTTGTTTTGATCTTTTTTACACATAGAGAAAATATCAAACGACTGAAAAATAAAGAGGAAAGTAAGACTAAAATTTATTAATTTGACTATCAAACTCTTTTGAGTAGTTTGTTAAATTATGAATCTAGTCATAGTTGAAAGTCCAGCCAAAGCAAAAACAATAAATAAATATCTGGGTAACAACTACACCGTTTTAGCGAGTTATGGTCATATAAGAGATTTACCATCTAAAAATGGGTCTGTAGATCCTGATCAAAATTTTAAAATGGAATGGGAGGTTGATAGTTTTTCAAAAAAATATTTAAAAGAAATTACTGATGCCGCAAAAGATTCTTCAAAAATTATTCTTGCAACTGACCCTGATCGTGAAGGTGAAGCTATTGCTTGGCATGTTAAAGAGTATTTGAATGAAAAAAAACTTCTAAAAGATAAAGAAGTAGAGCGTGTTGTATTTAATGAAATTACAAAAAAAGCTGTAACACATGGAATAGAAAATCCACGTCAAATTGAACCTTTGTTGGTAGATGCTTATATGGCAAGAAGAGCTTTAGATTATTTGGTTGGTTTTAATATTTCTCCTATTCTATGGACTAAATTACCTGGATCAAAATCAGCTGGAAGAGTTCAGTCTGTAGCCTTAAAACTTATTACAGAAAGAGAGCATGAAATTGAGTCTTTTGATCCTGAGGAATTTTGGACTTTAACTATAAATTTTCAAGATGATAAAAAAAAATTAATTAGTGCAAGTATATTTCAGCTTAATGGAAATAAAGTTGAAAAATTTTCATTTAGAAATAAAGTTGAAATAGATAAAGCAATTGAAAACATTAAAGATAAAAAATTTGATATTAGTGACATTTCGTCAAAGATAATTAACAGAAATCCTTCTGGTCCATTCACAACCTCTACACTCCAACAAGTAGCATCCAGTAGATTGGGCTTTGGAGCTTCAAGAACAATGCAAATTGCCCAAAGACTATATCAAGGTATTGAAATTGATGGTGAAACTATAGGTTTAATAACATATATGAGGACAGACGGTACAAATTTGTCAGCTGATGCAATTACAGATTTTAGAGATTATATTAAAAATGAATACGGTAAAGAATATCTTCCAGAAAACCCTCTAAATTATTCTGGAAAAAAAGCTAAAAATGCTCAAGAAGCTCATGAAGCTATAAGACCAACAGACATCAATAGATCACCTGAGTCTGTTAAAAAATATTTAAGCACTGATCAACAAAAACTCTATAATTTAATTTGGGGTAGAGCTCTATCATCTCAAATGGAGTCTGCTAAATTTGATCGAAGCACGATAACAATAACTTCCAATGATGGTCAGACAATATGTAAAACTAGTGGTTCTGTTTTAAAATTTGATGGTTATTTGAAAGTATTTCCAAGCCCTAGTAAAGATGATGATGAAGCAATCTTACCAGAAATGTCCAAAGGACAAATAAATATAGAAGCTTTTTTTGATGAACAACATTTCACACAACCACCACCTAGATACTCTGAGGCAAGTATTGTAAAAAAATTAGAGGAATTAGGGATTGGAAGACCGTCTACATACGCAAGTATAATATCAACAATTGCTAATCGTGGTTATGCTGAAATTATTAATAAGAGATTTTTTCCAACTGATCGTGGAAAATTAATTTCTGCCTTTTTAGAAAAATTATTTTCAAAATATGTAGATTATAATTTTACTGCTGGTTTAGAAGAACAATTAGATGATATAACAACAGGAAAAGAAAGTTGGATAAAAGTTTTAGAAATTTTTTGGAAAGATTTTAATAATAACGTTTCTCAAGTTAAAGAAAAAAGAACTAGAGAAGTTTTAGATCTATTGAATGATAGTCTTGGAACACTAATTTTTGACAAAGACTCTGATGGTAATGTTGTCAGAAAATGTCAGCTTTGTGAAACAGGATCTTTAAGTTTAAAAAATAGTTTTAGGGGAGGTGCTTTTATTGGCTGTTCTAATTATCCAGAATGCAAATTTACAAGACCTTTATCTAAAGCGAAAGCGGCTGCACAAGCACAATTAGCTGAGCCAAAATTTATAGGTAAGCATGATAATGGAAATGATATTTATTTAAAAAATGGAAGATTTGGTCCCTACTTACAATATGAAAAAGTTCTTGAAAAAACTACAGAAGAAAAAATAACTAAGAAAAAAAAGAAGGCCAAGAAAGTGAAAGCTGATGTCAATGAACTTTTAAAAAATGTTTCAATACCTAAAGGTTTAGAATTAGAAAATATTGACTTAGAAAAAGCCCAATTTTTATGCTCACTACCAAAATCTCTTGGAATAAATCCTGAAAACCAAAAAGACATTACACTTAATACTGGAAGATTTGGCCCTTACTTAAAGTGTGAAAATAAATCAGCTAGAATAGAAAATTTGGAAGAAATATTCTCAATAGGTTTAAATAGAGCTATTACTTTGATAGCTGAAGCTAAACCTGGAAGAATGTCTGCATCAATTATAAAAGATTTAGGAGAGCATCCAGAAGATAAAAAACCAGTTAGAGTAATGAAGGGTCAGTATGGACCATATATTAAATATAAATCGCTTAATGCAACTATACCGGAAGAAAAAGATCCTACTGAACTTACAATGGAGGAGGCTTTAATCCTTATTGAGAAAAGAAAAGAATACGATAAAACAAAGAAAACAAAAAAAAGAAAAAAGGTTAAAAAATGAATTACGATGATAAAATTAAAGAATTAAAAATTGAACTACCTGAAGCTAAAGCACCAGTTGGCTCTTATGTAGCAACTAAGATTTCAGAAAATTTACTTTATGTTTCAGGTCAAATTTCAATGAATTCAAATGGGGAATTGATTAAAGGTAAAGTTGGCAAAGACTTAACTACAGAGGAAGCCTACAAAGCTGCTGAAAGATGTGGATTAAGTATTGTTGCTCAAGTTAAAAATGCATGTAATGGAGATCTTTCAAAAGTAAAATCCTGCATTAAATTAACAGGTTTTGTCAATTCAACAGAAGATTACATCGAACAACCAAAAGTAATTAATGGGGCGTCAGATTTAATAGCTTCAATTTTTGGTGATGCTGGAATGCATACTCGAGCTGCTGTAAGCACTAACAGTCTACCTCTTGGTGTATCTGTAGAAGTGGATGCAATTTTTGAATTAAATTAGATTATCTGCCGATACCAAAATAATCAATTTTTAATTTTTTCATTTTAGTTGGTGAATAAATATTTCTCATATCAAAGATTTTAAATTTATTTTTCTTAACAATTTTTTTAAAGTTTAATAATTTGAAATCATTCCATTCAGTGTGAAGGACAATAAGATCGCTGTTAAAACAAGCAGATTTTATATCATTATAATATTCAACATTTTTTAATTTTTTAAATTCATGTTTTTCACCTGAAGGATCGTAATAACGGATATTAGAATTTTTTTTGTTCAAATATTTTATCATTGGAATACTTGAAGCTTCACGCATATCATCTGTATTCGGTTTAAATGTAACACCTAAAAAAGTAATAGTTTTATTTTTTAATTTACCATGAAGTATTTCTTCTAATCTCTTAGTTAATAAAAGTTTTCTATTATTATTTGAAGAGACAACACTTTTGACAATTGTTAAATCAGTTTTAAATTGATTTGCAGTGTCAATTAATGCTCTTGTATCTTTGGGAAAGCATGATCCCCCATATGCTGGTCCAGCTCTTAAAAATCTTTCTCCTATTCTAAGATCCGAACCCATACCTTGAGATATATCTTTAATATCAACACCAGCCTTTTCACATAAATTTGCCAATTCGTTAATATAAGATATTTTTGTTGCTAAAAAAGCGTTAGAAGCATATTTAATTAATTCAGCACCTTTCCTAGATGTATTAAAATACCTGCTACTTTTTTTAATAATCGGCATGTATAAAGATTTCATTTTAGTATTGGCTTTTTTGCTATCAGTTCCAATAATTACTCGATCAGGAGAAGAAAAATCGCTAATAGCCTCTCCTTCTCTTAAAAATTCTGGATTTGATACTATATCAACAAGTTTCTTTCTTTTTAGTTTAATTAGAATTTTTTCGATTTTATCACCTGTTGTTACAGGAACAGTGGATTTCGTAACTATTACTTTATATTTAGATATAATTTTTTTTAATTGATGAACAACTTTGAAAACATTTTTTAGATCAGCTGAATTAGTATTTTTCTTAGTTGGTGTGCCCACACAAATAAATATAATGTCAGAATTAGCTATTGCTTTATTTAAATCAGAGGTGAAAATTAATCTTTTCTGCTTAGAATTTCTTTTTAAAATTTCTTCTAAACCAGGTTCGTAAATTGGAACAATTCCTTTATTTAATAAATCTATTTTATTTTTGTCTTTATCAACACAATAAACAGTATTACCTAAATCTGAAAAACACACACCACTTACAAGGCCAACATAGCCTGTACCAATCATGCATAATTTCATAGCTTGTTGATTTCCAAAGTTGAGTTGATATATCCATTCATAGTACCACAATCTAAATATTTTCCAGAAAAATTATGAGCTATAAATTTTTCATTGTCATTAATTAATGCTTGGATGGCATCTGTAATGTGTATTTCTCCACCTTTACTAGGTTTTGTTGTTTTTAGTTTAGTAAAAATTGATCTTGGTAAAATATATCTTCCTATTACAGCTTTATTAGAAGGTGCATTCTTTAAGTCTGGTTTTTCAATTACATCACTTATTAAATAATCAGTTTTGTTTAATTTTTTATCTAATTTATAAATGCCCCACCTTGAAACTGATTTTTTATTAACACTCATACTTGCCATCACAGATGATTTATATCTTTTGTGTGAGCTAATCATAGATTTGGAACAGTTTTTTTTAATTATAAGGTCATCTGGTAGTAACATTAAGAAGTATTTATCTTTGATTAATTTTTTAGTTTTAAGAACTGCATCACCTGTTCCTTTTGGTTTATTCTGGTAGACAAATTTAATCATTTTTCTAAATCTTAAAATTTTTTTATATTCCTCAATAACACGTGGGTCTTTTTTCTTTTTAATTAAATCTTTATAAAATTTATCATTGTAAAAATATTTTTTAATCATCATCTTTCTTTTTGATATAATAAAAATTATTTCTTTAATGCCAGCATCAATACATTCATTTATGATATATTCTAATCCTGGTTTTCCATTGATAGGTAAAAGTTCTTTTGCAAAAACACTAGTTAAAGGTAGCAGTCGTGTACCTAATCCAGCCAAAGGAATAATAGCTTGTTTAATCATTTAAATGTTTTACTTATTAAATATTTTAATACAAATGAAAATTATATTAAATAATAGTATTTTACGTAAAACATTAGGGCCTTTTAATGATATTGGTTTTGTGCCGACAATGGGAGGTATTCATGAAGGACATATTTCTTTAATTGAAAAATCGATCAAATCTAACAAAAAAACTCTAGTAAGTATTTTTGTAAATCCAAAGCAATTTAATGACATTAAAGATTTTAAATCTTACCCTTCTAATATCAAGAATGATTTAACTATTTTAAAGAAAATTAAAAAGTTAGATTTTATTTATATTCCAAAATTCAAAGACATTTACGAAGATAAAAAAAAATCACAAATAAAAATTAAAAGAAAAGATAAAATACTTTGTGCTAAATATAGAATAGGACATTTTGAAGGTGTTTTAGATGTAATGAATAGATTAACCACATTAATTAAACCCAAAAAAATATTTATGGGGAAAAAAGATTTTCAACAATTATATCTAGTAAAAAATTTTATTGAAAAAAAATTTAATATTAAGGTAATTGGATGTAAAACTGTCAGAAATAAAAATAAATTAGCATTATCTTCAAGAAATTTATTATTTAATAAACAAGAGCTCAATGAAGTTGAAAAAATTTCAAAAACCTTTTTAAATTTGAGAAATAAGACTAAAAGTATAAATAATATTAATAGATTTTTACAAAAATTAAAAAAAGATTTAGAGAGATTTTTTAATATTAAAATTGAATATTTAGAAAATAGAAATATAAAAAGCCTAACTATTTCAAATAAATACCTGAAATCTAAAATATTCGTTAGTTATTATTATAAAGGTATTAGGTTAATTGATAATTTTTAAATTTATAAAAAATAGGCACCAACACCTAAGAATGATACAAAACCTATCACATCAGTAATTGTTGTTACAAATACACTAGAAGCAATGGCAGGATCAATATTCATCTTTTTTAAAGTTACTGGAACTAAAATTCCAAATAGTCCAGCTATTATCATGGTTAAGATCATTGAAATTGAAATTATAATTGAAAGTGTATTATCTTGGAACCAAATTTGAACAACAAAAGCACTTATAGCTGCAAATATAATTCCATTTAAAATTCCAATAGTGAATTCTTTTAAAACATTTGATGAAAAATTATTCTCTGTTAAATCATTGGTCGCTATTGTTCTAACAGTCACAGCTAAGGTTTGCATACCTGCATTGCCACCCATAGATGCAACTATTGGCATCAAAAATGCTAACACAACCATTTGTTCAATCGTTGCACCAAATAAACTAATACACCAAGTTGCCAAAAAAGCTGTGAATAAATTTAACAAAAGCCAATTAAATCTTCTTCTTGTTTTGGTTATTACGCCATCTGTAATTTCCTCGTCACCTACCCCTGCCAATCTCAAAGCATCTTCCTCAGCTTCTTCTTTTAGGACAGTCAAGACGTCATCACTCATAATCATCCCAACTAACTTATTGTTTTTATCTACAACGGCAGCTGAATTTAAATTATAGTTTTCAAATAAATTACCAACCTCTTCTTTATCCATATCTACTGGTATTAATAATTGAGATTCGGACATGATTGAAAGCATTTTAGTATCTCTTGATGTGGTTAATACACGAGATGAAGGAACTGTTCCAATTGGTTTAAACTCCTCGTTAATAATAAAAATTTCTAAAAATTCCTCAGGGAGATCTTTATTTTCTCTCAAATAGTCAATTGTTTGACCTACAGACCAATTACTTGGTATAGCTGTAAATTCACGTTGCATTATTCTTGCAGCCGTATCTTCCGGATAACTTAAGCTCTCTAAAAGAGCAAAACGATCTTTAGGTGGCAATGAACTAAGAATAGTATTTTTTTCTTCCTCAGGTACATTTTCTAAAATTGATATTGCATCATCAGACTCAAGATTAATTAATATTGAAACTATTGAATCGGATGAAAGATAAGTAATAATTTCTGTTTGAATAGACTCATTAAGTTCTACAAACACCTCAGGATCAATGTTAAAATTATTAAGTTTAATTAAACTCTCTCTATCTGATTGATTTAAATGCTCAATAATATCAGCAGCATCTGCTGGGTGCATTTCTTTAAAAGAATTAGTAATAAAAAGAGCATCATTATTTGCAATTTTTGACGTTACAACTTTTATGTATTCTTTATTAAATTCAAAATTTACTTTTTTATCTTTTATTTTTTTAACTAAAGACATAAATCCACCTATAATTTAGATTGGACTATTAATAGATAATTTAGATAATACAAATTATAAATGAATATAGAGATCAAAAAGTCAATAAAACCAATAAATTATTTTGAAGCTATAAACTTGCTAGAGAAAAGATTGGAAGATTTACATAAAAATAAAGATAAAGAACTTATTTGGACTTTGGAACATAATCAAATATTTACAGCAGGTACAAGTTATAAAGAAAATGAAATTTTAGATAATTCTATAAACCTAATAAAAACTAATCGTGGTGGTAAAATTACATGCCACGCACCTGGTCAATTAATTTGTTATTTTGTTTTAGATTTAAGAAAAAAAAAAGATATTAGAAAGTTTATTACTTGTATCGAAAAAACAATTATTGAAACTCTAAAGAATTACAAAATATATACATTTTCAGACAAAGATAATATTGGAATTTGGCATAGAAAAAAACAAGTGACAAATAAAGTTGCAGCAATTGGGGTAAGAGTAAAAAAGTGGATTGCTTATCATGGATTTGCAATAAATATTAATAATAATCTAGATCAATATGAAAAAATAATTCCATGCGGAATATCAGACAGAGGGGTAACAAATTTAAAAAAAATTAATGATCAAGATTACTCAAATCTTGAAAATATATTAATTAAAAATTTTATTTTAAATCTAAAAATCTAAGTCTTTTTGTTTTAAGTAGTTTTCTAAAATAATCTGGTAATAAGGCTGTGTAAGTATGTTTAATATCATTAGCTATAAATCTTATTTGATACGAATGTAGCATTAAATTTTTGTTAATACCTTTGTATGAATTAGATAATTTATATTTTGTATCACCAAAAATAGGTTGTCCCACAGCGTAGAGTTGTTTTCTAAGTTGATGTTTGCGCCCAGTGATGGGTTTTAATTCAACCAGGCTAGCTTCTGAGTTTTTATCTAAAACTTTATAAATTGTTTTTGCTTTTTCTATAATTTTTTTTTCTCCATCATATCGGATTAGGTCATCATTCCACTCTCCAGAATCTTTATTTAACTCTCCATGGCATATAGCTAAATATGTCTTATGAACTTTTCGCAATCTAAACAAAGAAGTTAATAGTTGCGCAGACTCTCTTGTTTTAGCCATTATAAAAACACCAGACGTGTCTTTATCTAACCTATGTACAGAATATGGTTTGGTCCCTTGAAAAATTTCACTTTTAGCAAAAATATCTACTAAATTCTTTTTTGATTTAGTCCCACCTTGAACAGAGATGCCTGAGCTTTTATTTAATACTATAAAATTTTCATTGTTATCAATGATTTGATCTTCATTAGATTTGATAACATCTTTTGATGGTTCAAATTTAATTTTTTTTTGAACTATAGTTTCTTTAAAATCTATATTAAAAATATCTACAACATCATCTATTTTAACTTTAGTAGAACTTTTAATCTTTTTTTTATTGATCTTGATCTTTCCAGATCTTAAATATTTTTCGATTAAGCCTTGTGGAATTTTGCCAATTTTAAATCTTATCCAACGATCAATACGCATATCATTACACGTTGAATCAACGGTAAATGACTTTTTCATGATTTAGAATTTATGCTGTTGCTTGGTTCTTTTCTTCAGCTTTTAATGTTTCTTTGGAAGTATCTTTTTTCTTTTTGTCTACTCTTCTAGCCTCAACGTCTCTATCAACAAACTCTATAATGGCCATAGGTGCATTGTCACCATATCTAAATCCAGCTTTAATAATTCTGGTATAACCACCATTTCTTTTTTCATATCTTTTTGAAAGAGTTTTTTTAACTTTATTAGCTGATTTAATATCTTGAAGTTGAGAAACTAACATTTTTGTTGTTTGCAAAGTTTCTTTTTTACCTAATGTTATAATTTTGTCTGCTTGTGGTTTTAAAAATTTAGCTTTAGGCAAAGTAGTTTTGATTTGCTCATACTTTATCAAAGAATTTAACATATTCTTTAAAAGAGCTTTTCTATGTTCAGAAGTTCTGTTTAACTTCTTATTTGCCATTCCATGTCTCATTAGATGGCTTCCTCTAACTTTTTAGACATTTCTGCTATATTATCTGGTGGCCAATTTGGAATTTCCATTCCTAAATATAATGACATTCCTGTTAAAACTTCTTTAATTTCATTCAAAGATTTTCTACCAAAATTAGGGGTTCTAAGCATTTCACCTTCAGATTTTTGAACTAAATCTCCAATATAAATTATATTATCATTTTTCAGACAATTCATGGATCTTACTGAAAGCTCAAGTTCATCAACTTTTCTTAATAAGTTTTTATTGAATTCAGGTTCAGTTGATACTTCTTTCACTGGTGCTTCAACTGGTTCATCAAAATTAACAAACATTTTTAGCTGGTCCTGAAAAATTCTTGCCGAATAAGCCACAGCATCTTCTGCTGAAATCGATCCATTGGTTTCAACATCCATAGTAAGTTTGTCATAATCCAATGCCTTACCTTCTCTAGCAGTGCTTATTGAATAAGAAACCTTCTTAACTGGACTGTAAAGTGAGTCAATAGCTATAAGCCCTAATGGTGGCTCTTCTGGTTTATTTAAATCAGCAGGCACATATCCTTTTCCAGTACTTACATTCATTTCCATATGAAAGTTTGTATTTTCATCAAGATTACATATTACTAGTTCAGGATTTAAAATTTCTACGTCAGCAACTTGTGCAATATCTGAAGCTTTTATTTCACCAGGTCCTTTAGCATCTAATATAAGTTTTTTTGTTCCTTCTGAGTTACATTTCAAGGCTAAAGATTTTACGTTTAAAACTATATCTGTAACATCTTCTCTTACACCCTTAATAGATGTAAATTCATGTAAAACACCGTCTATTTGAATTGAAGTAACTGCCGCTCCTCTTATTGATGAAAGTAAAATTCTTCTTAAAGAGTTTCCTAAAGTTAAGCCATAACCTTTTTCAAGAGGTTCAGCAATAATTTTTGCATGGGTTAAATCATCACTTATTTGGACATCTAATTTAGATGGTTTAATTAATGATTTCCAATTTTTTACATTTACATT
>Ga0257121_1002371_pt1 | contig 13322 bp, 14 predicted proteins | sample SI106_100metaG_FD_190180 | JGI IMG/M metagenome (GOLD analysis project Ga0257121, IMG submission 190180) | Marine microbial communities from Saanich Inlet, British Columbia, Canada - SI106_100 | ecosystem: Environmental > Aquatic > Marine > Inlet | place: Canada: British Columbia | collected... | reverse complement strand
TAGGGATAGTATCTATGACCCATGTTCCACCAAGTGTTACGGCTCCTGTATTGTCGATATCAATATCGTACGTGATTCGGTCACCAACTTCAGCTGTTGTCTTATCAACAGATTTTGTTGCTGTGAAGTCAGGTGTAAGACACTGGACCGTTGTATTTTGAGATGTTGCCCAGACTGTTGGTGCATTACTTGCAGAGATGTCGACAAGGTTTGTAAACACTGTTCCACATGGAGCAGTACCCAAAACCTTAAAGACAATATCGAGTTCCTTGTCTGATCCAGCGTTTAGATCGAAAGGACCACAGATCACATTTCCACCACTCTGGTCGCATTCGCTATCACTAGAACCATCCAAGTACATAAGGTAACTTGGGATTGTGTCTGAAATTGAAATGTCTTCTGCTTTTGCGTTACCAATGTTCTCGATGCGAACGGTGTAGGTGATTGTTTCGTTATGCAAAACAGTTGTCTTGTTTGCAACTTTTGTTGCGATGAGTTCTGGATCATTACATTCAATGTACGTCTGTACCTGGTTTGTCGATCCACTTAAGTTGTTGTTATCCATGAACACAAGCTGTGCTGTGTTGTAGATGTTTGCATCACATACTGCTCCGCTGTTTACCTCGAAGATGAGTGTGTAGGTGTCATCGTTTCCTGCGTCGATCTCGTCATCACCACACTTCACGTCATTTCCTTGCTGGAAACATCGACTGTCTGAAAGACCTGCGTTGAATGTAAGACCTGTAGGGATAGTATCTATGACCCATGTTCCACCAAGTGTTACGGCTCCTGTATTGTCGATATCAATATCGTACGTGATTCGGTCACCAACTTCAGCTGTTGTCTTATCAACAGATTTTGTTGCTGTGAATTCTGGGTCTGGACATACTGTTGGGGTGTCTATCACGTTACTCCATGATGGTGGAATACCATTTGGATAGTTTGGATCGTCGTTCCATACGTCTGCTTGGTTTTCGATATTAGAACATTCTTGCACGTTATTTCGTACACGGAAGGTAAGCTTCACGTTACGAGATGCACCAATAGCGAGTGGCTGCTGTGCACAGATCACTTCGTCTGTCTGTCCAATGTAATCACATCCGCTACTACCAGATACGTACTCTAGCTCTGGTGGAACAGGATTAATGATACGTGCGTTCGCGAGTTTGTTGTCGTCGTTTTGAATTGTGATTTCATAGCGAATGGTATCGCCAGGGGCGACAGGCTGCGAGGCAGGCGCGTCATCGCGCTCTAGTTCTATGATGAAACCAGATGCGTATGCACTTTGTATAGGTGCAATTGGAATAGGGAACACTCCAGTTGAGAACTGTGTGATCACGAGACCGAACATGGTGACGTTTGCCCAAAGGCGTTTGAATTTACGGTTTTCCATAAGATTTTCACGGAAATAGGAGAGTATTTATACCTAACAAACTACTATTTGTCAACACTCTTATCAAAAGGTCAATACTTGGTATTTACACGCAAATATGCTAAATTTTTGACCTGTGAGAGAAACTGGTAACAATACAGGCACCTCAGCATTTCAAAAGCTTCTTTTGTGGATGTATAGACCTATAGATGGTGCGTCTATGGCTGTTTTTCGTTTTTTGTATGGATCTATCATGGTTTGGGAGGTTACGCGCTATTTTGACCATCATTGGATAGAATCGTATTACACAGACAAGCTATTCTATTTTACGTATAGAGGGTTTGGATGGGTGCATCCTTGGCCCAGCTTAGAGCTCATGGAGTGGCATTTTATCATCATGGGGGTCTTTGCTGCCCTCGTAGCTGTAGGACTCTTTTATAGGGTATCTGCTGTGTGCTTAGCTGTGATGTTCTCCTATGTGTACCTACTAGAGCAGGCACGCTATTTGAACCACTTCTACTTCGTTATTCTGGTCGCAATCGCGATGATCTTCATTCCAGCAGCAAGTGCTTGGTCCATAGATTCCTGGAGGAATAAGAGAAAGGGGATTATAGAAGGTGGGATGATTCCCCAGTGGGGACTCTGGGCTATTCGGGCTCAGTTTGGTATTACATATTTCTATGGTGGAATCGCAAAGCTAAACGAGGACTGGTTACAGGGATATCCGCTTTCAGATTGGATATCAGACGATAGTGATATGTTTTTAATAGGACCGTATGTTCATGAAAGGTGGATGGGGCTTAGTCTTAGTTACGCAGGGCTTATGTTAGACCTATTGTTTGTACCGCTACTCTTGTGGAAGAAGACTCGGTGGATAGGAATGTCTGCGGCTTTGGCATTTAACCTCATGAACGACCATATGTTTAGTATTGGTATCTTCCCATGGTTTATGATTTGTGGAACGATGCTATTCTTCGAGGCAGATTACCCAAGAGTCATCCTCGATTTCTGGACGAAGACTCGGCAGCACAGTAAAATTGCTAGTGGGAATAGGGTATCTGCAAGAGAGAAACATAGACTGTTGTTAAATTTTACAACACAGAAGCGGGTTGTTGCTGGTTTTATGGTGGTGTTCTTTGCGTTCCAATTCCTCTTTCCATTCAGACACTTTTTGTACCCAGGCGTTGTGCACTGGACGGAAGAAGGGCACATGTACAGCTGGCATATGAAGCTTCGGAGTAAGGGCGGTCGAGCACGGTTCGTGATTAAAGACCCAGACTCCGGCCGAGAGTTTCAGATAGATCCTGATGATTATTTAAACGGACGCCAGGAACGAAAAATGTCTACGCGCCCAGATATGATATTACAATTTGCGCACTGGCTTCGTGATAACTATAGAGAGCAAGGAATGGAAAACGTTGAAGTGTATGCGCTCGTTACTGCATCACTCAATGGAAGAGAGCGTCAGGATCTTATCGATCCCACTGTAAACCTTGCGAAAGTAGAGTGGTCCCTTTGGCCAGCTGACTGGATAGTGCCGCTGAGCTCTGAACGAGAATAGAATGTGTTTTGGCTGGGGCGGAGGGATTCGAACCCCCGAATGTTGGAACCAAAATCCAATGCCTTACCACTTGGCGACGCCCCATCGAGCGAGAGTATAGCAAAGAGGAAGAAATTATTGCATCTTAATTGGTGAGGGATTTTTTCTGCTGTATGCTAACGCCATGAACACTGACTCAAAAAAATTCCTCTTCGATTTACTCGCAACCCCAAGCCCAACAGGGTTTGAAATGGCTGGGCAGCGCAAATGGGCAGACTATGTTCGTCCGTTTAGCGATTCTGTAGAGAACGACGCCTACGGAAATACCTGGGCTACGGTACAGGGAACGAGCGATAAAAGCATTATGCTTGAGGTGCATGCAGATGAGATTGGGTACATCGTAAAGTACATCTCACCAGAAGGTTTTTTGGCAATAGACCGCATCGGAGGAAGTGACATTGTGACATCCCGCGGACGATGGATCACTTTGTTTGGGGACAAGGGAGAGGTAAAAGGAATTATCGGAAACACTGCCATTCACATTCGAGACCGAAAGAACGGAGAAGAGAAAGCACCAGAAATGCACGAGATTTACGTTGACATCGGGGCTACCACTGCTGCAGAGGTGGAAGAGATGGGTATTCGTGTTGGTCACCCAGCTGTGTACACCGATACTGTTCAAGACATTGGGAAAGATTGCATCGCAGGACGTGCACTCGACAATCGCCTTGGTGGATACATCGTGTCACAGGTTCTGAAGAACTTATCTGAAAGTGGTAAGCAGCCAGCGTGGACAGTATACGCGGTGAACGCAGTACAAGAAGAGATCGGAGGATACGGAGCAAAGATGATCACACATCGTCTTATGCCAACAGCTGCTGTCGTCTTTGACGTGACACACTCAACAGACACACCAGGTATTCAGAAAGAAAAGCACAGTAAGCTCGAAATGCGAAAAGGGCCAACTGTGACACATGGTGCATGTAACCATCCAAATGTTGTGAAGCGTCTTCTCGATATCGCAGAGAAAGAAAAGATGAACATTCAACACGAGGCAACGTCTCGGTACAGTGGAACAGATACAGACCAGATCTACCACGTACAAGAGGGTATTCCTTCAGCACTCGTTTCAGTCCCACTTCGCTATATGCACTCGGTTGTCGAGATGGCAAACATTCAAGATATCGATGAAGCAGTAGTGCTTTTGACAAAGTTTGTAGAGTCACTGTCTGAAAGCGACGAGTTTGGTGTGAAACTGTAATAGAAAAATAGCCCAGCCAACACCGAAGTGTTGACCGGGAGGAGTTGCCTTGCAGAGCATCCATGCTATTTATCGTTTTCGTCGAGCAGGTCGTTCACCGTGCTGCTTGTTTCCAGCACCAATCGGTGAGCCGTAGTGGCGAACTGCGAATGCTTCGATTGAAACGAGATTCTTCGCAATTCTTTCGAGGAATTTTCGCGGGAGAATCTCGACGCAAGATACCTGTAGAAGAACGCCAACGCCCGTCCCCAGGTATGCATCTCGACTCATACACTCTTCGCATCCTCGTTTTGCTGCTTCTAACTGAAGTTTAGTCAGATCAAAGCGTCGCTCTTTTTGTTCAGCATAGTCCTCCGTAAGGAGGCGTAGTAATCCAGTATGTGCCAGAAGCAGAGCAAGCTCTTGCTTTCCAGCATTAATGGTTTGGTTCCGCAGCTGTCGAGGAGCGTGTGCTTTACCGTAACGTTCAACGTCTGTTTGGAGCCCAATACTTCTGAAAAACTCTCCAATGGAGAGGGGCTCGGGTTTAGTTTCTGTTGCTACCGTCGTTTTTGATGGCACAGGTTTTGTGAGTAACTGGTTCATGTTCTGCCTTCCGTGATTCAAAAAAGTGAAGTGTAAGTGAAATGGTTGTAACTCTGCAAAGAGGTATATTGACATGTATTTGTCTCAACATAACTCTTTGCAAAAATGATGATGTGAAAGATCTACCGGCCGCATTGTACGGATTTTGGCTTTGTGATCAAGAAAAAACCACCTATGCTACGAAGAGCACAGGCGGTTCTACTGGTGACCAAGTTTCCCTGCGAGGTCAGTCAGTGGTAATTACCGACAAGCGAGAATAAGATCTGCTCTGTGCTCCATGAGAAACAGAAGCTCTTCCCAGTAGAGCCAAACCTCTCCGCCAAGCATCAGGTTTCGAACTGACAAATCGGCTTCGGAGTTCTCGGTGATGAGTTCACCTCTCTTTGTGGTGAACTCCAAGGCTTCACCCTGAATGACAGCCGGTACGACGAATCTCTCGGTGCTTCCAGTGCATCGCCAATTGTGCAGACTACTAATGTAAGGTTCTCCTGTTGAGGAGTCGCACAAGGCAATGGCTGCCTCTTTCTGTCTTGGACGATTAATCAAGTGTTTGAGCTCTGGAATTTTTGCCAGAGCTTTATCAAATAGGCTTTTTGGTGGTGCAACAGTTGCAATTCCACCGTCACTGTTTGAATCAGAAGCATCTGTTTCTCTGGAACGTTGTTGATTCATTGGATGAATCCTTTCATACGTTTTAAATTTTCGAAGGTGTAAAAGTGCAGGGAATGTCGGCATATTACGGATTTTGGCTTCTAGATCAAGAGATTATGGAAAAATAAGCTTTATCTGCCCTTTTCCCTTGCTGTTTCCCCTGCTTTTCCATAAAATTTGCCGGAAATGTTTGCAATCGTAAATATCGCTGGCTTCCAAGAAAAAGTCTCTGAAGGGATGAAACTTATGGTTCCAACCCTAGATGCAGAGGAAGGAAAGACTGTATCTTTTGATAAAGTTCTTTTGCTTGTGAATTCTGATACCGACATAAAGATTGGAACTCCTATAGTCTCTGGTGTTTCTGTTGACGCAAAGGTATTGCTTCACGGACGTGGAGAAAAGATCCGCGTATTCAAGATGAAGCGTCGTAAGCGTTACCGTCGTACACAAGGTCACCGTCAGAACTTCACACAGATCGAAATCACAAAGATTAAGACCTCTGGTGCTACAAAGGCAGCTCCAGCAAAGAAAGAAGCAGTCGCTGCTTAATTACTGTCCATCTGCTCTCGCAGGTCTTGCATGGTTTTTAGTGTTACTGCAATGTTCTGAGACGACGCAATAGTTTCTGCTAGTCGTTCTTTCGCTTTAAATAAATGGTTTAGGTAGCTCTTACTGTGCTTCCGACCAAGAGTGGCAGGGGAGTTTTCGTCGAGGATACTGTGGTCGTTTATGTACTTGGCATTTTGGATACGGATATCAGTACCATCACTCATAAGTATTGTTCCGTGCCTGGCAATTCGCATAGGAAGAACGCAATCAAACATATCTATTCCCAAACCCACACATTTTTGAAGCTGCTCAACTACTCCGACACCCATAAGGTATCGCAGTTTATCTTCTGGAAGAATAGGACATACGGTTTCCACAACGCTGTACATCTCGTCTGGTGTTTCACCAACAGCAAGGCCGCCAATGGCGTAGCCATCAAAGCCGATGGCGATGAGTTCTTCTGCGCACTTTTCACGAAGGTCGCGTTCTAGCCCTCCTTGGACAATGCCAAAGAGCATGCATTCGCGGTCTCCCTTTAGTTCGTTGTGCACTTTTTTGCATTTCTCTGCCCAGCGAAGAGTTCTGTCGACGGCTGCTTGGATCTCTGACCTCTTTGCAGTAGACGGAGGACACTCATCGAACACCATAATCATGTCACTTCCGAGGTTATGCTGTATGCGCATAGATTCTTCTGGTCCGATAAAATACGGGTCTCCGTTTATGTGTGACTTGAAATGCACACCAGTTTCATCGATCTTGTTTGTCCCACGAAGTGAAAACACCTGAAAACCACCAGAGTCAGTCAGGATTGGCTTATCCCAGTCTATAAACTTATGCAGTCCTCCTGCCTCTGCTACGAGCTCGTCTCCTGGCTGTAAAAGAAGGTGATAGGTGTTACACAGTAGTAGCTGAGCACCCACATCCAAAATGTCTTGGTGTGTGAGTCCTTTCATAGCACCAGCTGTGCCAACTGGCATGAAGAATGGAGTTTGTATAGTTCCACGCTGAAGCTCTAGTACGCCCCTTCGGCCAATGGATGTCGTTTTCTCCCTAGTAAACATTGCCCTGTATTAAACCATACAATTCTCTATAATAGGTTTGTATTCTTACCCTTTTTTACTATGTCTTGTGATCTAAAAAGTCCTAAAGCAGGTGCAGCAACTGCGCTTCGTTTGAGTTTTGGACTCTCTCTCTTCTCCTCGTTGGAATTGCTCATTATATGAGTCTTGAAATGTTCTCTGGAATGGTTTCAGATGGACTTGGTGCTTTGACTATCCTTGGTACTGTTTGGGCATACGTCCTTCCAGCATTGATGATCGTTGGTGGTGCTCTATTCGCAGTTGGTATGTACTACGATGTTGCATCGTGGGTTACTGGCCTTGCTCTTGGTTCTATTCCAGTTGGAATGCTCCTAAAGCCTGTCCTTAGTGGTGTTGCACTTCCAGACGTTATGCCTATGGCAATCAACGCGTTCATCTGGTTGATCGTATACGTATTTGTTGTGAAGCTTTGCACATGTTGCGGAGGAGGTAGTTGCGAGAAATAGTATTCTCTACATATTGCTCTTAAAAAAATACCGTGGGTGACCACGGTATTTTTATTTTTATCTGTTTAAGATGTCTACTTCTTCTCGATTACTTTGTCGATAAGACCGTACTCTTGTGCAGCCTTTGCGCTCATAAAGTTATCTCGCTCTGTGTCGTTACAGACAGTCTCGTAGTCTTTACCACTGTGCTCTGCGATCATTTCGTTGAGTAGCTTCTTTGTCTGCACAATGTGGTCTGCGTGAATCGCGATGTCTGTTGCCTGACCTTGTGCGCCACCGAGTGGTTGGTGGATCATAATCTCTGAGTGAGGAAGAGCAAACCTCTTTCCCTTTGCACCTCCAAGGAGGATGAGTGCGCCACCTGAAGCAGCCATTCCAAGACAGACAGTCGAGACATCTGGCTTGATGAGTTGCATTGTGTCGTACATCGCAAGAGTAGAGCTTACTTGTCCACCAGGTGAGTTCACGTAGAGTGTAATGTCTTTTTCAGCATCTTCTTTTTCAAGGAAGAGCAACTGCGCAATAATAGAGTTTGCAATTGTATCTTCAATTCCCTGGCCCAAGAAAATGATTCGCTCTTCGAGAAGGCGACTATAGATATCGTATGTTCGCTCTCCGAATTGCGTCTTTTCAATAACGCTCGGGATAAGTGTGTTTTGAATATTTGATTGCATAGCTTGTAGTGGGGGACTTGATTTCCTATATATCATACCCAATTTTGATGATTTTCGGCAGTGTGCAAGAACGCTGGAATGTGTTGCAATGGACATGTAAACAGCTTTTTACATTTGGGTATTTGTCTGTATTAAGCCATAATTACCCCATGACGTCTGACAAGCACCCTTGGCATAAGCTGATAAAAGATCACTGCGCCCAGAGTGACCGACCACTCATAGTAGTCCTTGGCCCAACGGCCAGCGGAAAAACAGCATTTTCTATAGACCTTGCCGAGTTCCTTCAATCCGAGTGCGGTGCTTCTTCGGAGGTGGTCAATGCAGACTCGCGTCAGTTGTACCAAAAGCTAAATATTGGAACTGCAAAAATTACCACAGAAGAAATGCAGGGCGTGGTGCATCATATGATCGATGTATTAGACCCTCGCGAGGAAGCGACAGTCGGATGGTATCAAAAAGAAGCAGAGAACGTGATAGATTCTATTTTAGGCAAAGGAACAGTTCCACTTTTGGTCGGAGGCTCTATGTTATACATCAGTGCTATTACCGATGGATTAACCCTCGCACCGCCTGCAGACCCAGATGTTCGCAAGAGGCTAGAAGCAGAATATGAAGCAGATGCGGGAAAGACATTGCATGCACGGCTTACGGAATATAACAGTAGTATCGCGGAAAAGATCCATCAAAATAATATGCCAAGACTTGTACGAGCTGTGGAAATATTCGAGATTAATGCAGGGGATACTCCTCGGGAGGAATTGTGGAAAACTGCAGAAGAGACAAAGTATGATGTCTTGATTCTTGGCATCCAGAAGCCCCGAGAAGAGTCTGTTGTAAAAATTAACAACAGATGCAAAGCTATGTTTGAGCAGGGCTGGGTCGAAGAAGTGAAGGCACTAGTTGAAAGTGGATACACTAAAGAGGATCCCGCTATGAAGAGTCATGGGTATAAAGAGATTATGCAGTACCTGGTAACAGGGGAGCCGGAGTCGCTTGCGGATCTACAGGAATCGATCGCGGCAAAAACGCGTCAGTATGCCAGGAGGCAAATGACATGGTGGAAGAGGGACGACCGAATTCACTGGATAAATGATTAGGCAACGTCTAGTTGCTTCTGGAGGTTTCGGAGGTCATTTTGTATGTCTTGTTTCACAAGGCCTTCATCAGCAGCTTTAGCCTCTTCAATTGTATGGATGTGTACGTCGGGTGTTTCTGGAGTGTCAGGCATGCATAAATAGTATCACAGATATTATTCTTCCTACTGTATTTGAATATTGCCATAATACTTAAAATATACTATAATATACATACAAATACATATGAACACTCTTAATACATCTTTGAAACACTTTGCCCACGAGCACGACGATCTCGTTGCTTTTCACGCAATGTATCTTGTTCTTGCATTCTTAAGTGCAGGGTTCTTTAACCTCGGAGCATTCGGACTACTAGTGGTTGCACACATGGCACTCGACTGGTTTAAGTATCGTGAAAAACATGGGATGACACGTAGGCAAACTATTGAAGGAATTGTTCGGGAAAGCTTGGTAGACGTGACGCTTCTGATGGTTGGTATCGTATTCTCGCTGTATTTGCATCACAGCGTTGGAGGTGTTGCAAGTGTCTCTGGATTGATGAGAGCAGAAATTACGATTATCCGAATGGCAGCGCTCCTTGTGCCAAAACTTAAGATTTTGCATCATTTCTTGAAGATAGTTGCTCATCTGCATCATTACCTTGATACTGTTCATCCACAGCATAGAAAAGGATGGTCTGGTCTTGATCAGATGTGTTTCTACTTCTGTGGGCTGTCACTATTCCTCATCGTATTTGCTGCACCTCTTATGAGTATTGATTTTGACACGGTGAAGCATATACTTTCAGAGGAGTTGATTCCTTGGAGAATATAAGAAGAAAGCGTAGTGTTCCTGCCTGTGGCAGGTAAAACATTAAAACTTCGGAGATCTATTTCACAACGAAATGATGTGCAGGGTATTTCGTGGTTTTTGTCTGAAAAATTTGATGGACTCGGAATTTCTGGACGAGGAAGTTTTCCAAATGTCATGCATAAGATTATTGAAGCACGAGATGCGGGGTATAAGATCCTTATGCAAGAGGAAATAGGGGATGGTTTCACATCTGTTTCTCTTGAGGCTCGAAATGCTATAGAGGAGGCATTAGGGCAGTAATCAATATTTGCAACTTTTCAGATGAAAAGTTACCAAAAATCTTAGCCACTGATATGAACGAAGAAATAATAAGAGAGCGGTTTTGTGCGTTCCTCGACTAAGTCTCTGCGGAGCTTAGCTCTTGAGAGTGAAGCGGTGTGATCTTCGTCCATACTACAGCGGCTGGACGACTGTCTGTTAGTTGCGTTTGTCTGAGCGAAAAGAATAGCCATTTATATTCTTTTATAGTGCCCGAATGCCAAGCAGCTCTGCTGACTTGGTTGAGGGTACGCACAGCAGGAGTACAAGAGAAATAGCGAAGTTACTTTTGATCTATCAAAAGTCACAAAGACCGGTTAGTTCTTTCTCTAGCTCTAAAGAGCCTTTAAGCCAGATTTCACCCTCTTCAGACTTATTCCCATTTCCATATCGAATGGTAAAATCGTCGAATCGTTCCTGAAGTGTTACGACAACGTCCTCTGCGACACGTTTATCAGAGTAGAAGAGAAGCTTTTGTTCAATGGTGTTTAGAGGGCCGGAATGAGAACCAAGACCGTGTGTTCGGACTATAGTCGCAAATGCATTGTGACCGTGTTCTTCTAAGAATGCTGCGCAAGCATCCTCGTGATGAAGTCCTGGATACTGCAATTTCCACGTGTTCCAGATGCTCCGGTCTTCCTTAGAGTCTTCTTTCGTAGACCCATCTTTAAAGTCTACAAATCGCATAAGGTCGTGAATAAGGCCTGCTGTATGTAATGCTCCTGGTCGGATAATGACGCCGTGCTTTAAGAGGTTTTGCCCAAATGATGTGGCAAATTTTGCCACTGCATCACAGTGATTACAGATATGGGGTGGTAGGCTCATGTCTTCTCTCCATCCTAGAATCTGCTCTTTTGTGGGGTAGCTCATATCGCGGAATTCTATGTTGATATCCCGGCCTCCATCTTTGCCATCGGCAAGTGAAATTACGATATCGCACATGTCATTTGTACCAGCTTTCTCTATCCATTCTACACATCTGATTCCTTCAAAATCGTCTGTTTGAGTGAGTAGTTCTTTGGCCTGTTTCTCTTTGAGACGGTAAAGGTCAATATGAATGATATCTGCGATAGGGGAGTTATACCGCTGCTCAAGAGCATAGGTTGGACTCGTGATCTCGTCTGAAACTCCAAGTTCTTTCAAAAATCCCTGCAAAAATGTGGTTTTACCCGCTCCTAGGTCTCCGTTGAGGCCTATGGTCAAATATTTGCCATATAAGGTGTGAGCTAGCGATTTTCCGCACAAATGGGTTGAATCAGCATCTGCTAGCCATATTGTTGTTGTATCAACCATTGTCAAAAGTACGAAAAGATGGTAAAATATATATGAATACAAATATACATGAAAAATACATTATCACATAAACAAGTCGGCTTTAAGCATAACCATATCCATAAGAAAAAAGAACCCCATGCGATTTTTTATTTAAAGCAGAGGACGTCATTCTGGATCGCAACACTTTCTGTGTTTATGTTTGTGACTGGTAATATGGTAGGTCAGCATGGAATGTATGCATTTTTTGCTTCTGTTCTAGGCGGCGAAGATAACACACAAATTGCATATATGGGAACAGTGCTTCCAGTAGAGAATGTGATTGACTATTCATGTTGGGCAGACTTCGGAGGAGACTACAAAGTGCATACGTACCGTCAGGCACCAGAGAGCTGTCATCGTGATCTCCCGACATATCAGTCTGGAACAGGAAGAGATTCACTCTTTTCTATGGGCCACATGAGTAGCTATGAAAAGACAACAGAAGGTTCTGGTATGCATAATGGTATCGACATTCGTGTTCCAGTTGGAACACCGGTTCTCACTGCTATGAATGGACGAGTTATCGCTGTTGGAGACCAGCCACGAGGATACGGAAAATACGTGGTCATCGAGCATCCAGAAGTTCCAGATCCAGAAAGTCCTACAAAGAAAACAACAATGCTCTATACAACATATGCTCACTTGAGTTCTTTTTATGTGAACAAAGGTGACTTGGTGCAGAAGGGGAATACCATCGCGCTTTCTGGAAATACCGGAAAGTCTACTGGTCCACACCTTCACTTCCAGATAGACAGAGAAAATGCACCATTCCACCCATACTATCCTACCAGTCAGTCTGATGGATACGCATTCACTGTGCACCCAATGCTTTACGTACAGAGTCAGTTCAGTCCACTAGAGCAGCCATCAACTTTGGTTGCACGTACGGAGTCTCGTCGAAGTCAGAGGGCAACTAATCCACAGGATGTTGTTGCTCCACGTCGAATCGATACTAGTCGAACGCAGGCAGTAAGAGTTGCAAGAGCTTCTGTTCCTACTCAGGTGGAAGAACTTAGTCAGAAAACAATAATCGCTCGTCTTCAGTCTCGTAGAGAGCAGCGAGTACGAGAGCGTATTGCCCAGCGTGATAGCAGGCAGGTTATTGCATCCTCAAATCAGGCAACGGGGCTCGTGGCATCTGCTCTAGATCCAGTGGTTGTAGTTCGCCAAATTGCATCTGACCAGACGGTGGTAGAGGGTGCTCGTGGAATCGTATCATCAGTGGAAATTAGTCATGATGGATACTTCACTGGTCGTGGTTGGGAGAAGATACGAATCACACTGCTTGATAGCGATGGAAATACCGTTACAAATCCTCGTTTGGATAGAGACTTGGTCCTGCGTCCTGCATACGGAGAAGCCGAGTTCCGCCCTTCAACTATTTCTCCTCTCGACTTCATTAACGGAGAAGTAACAGTGCATATGCTTCCACGTGGTCGTAGAACTGTTGTAGTGAAGGTGTTACCGTTCGATATCATTAGTCGACCGATGCAGTATAATCGCTAAATACTGGGAAAATAGTGATGTTTTCATAGGGTGGTTTTTAAAGATATCAGTATTATCCAGAGGTTCCTGATCATTCACAACACTCGAAAGGAGACTACGTGCAAAAGAAAAAGCTTA
>Ga0257121_1002357_pt1 | contig 13360 bp, 11 predicted proteins | sample SI106_100metaG_FD_190180 | JGI IMG/M metagenome (GOLD analysis project Ga0257121, IMG submission 190180) | Marine microbial communities from Saanich Inlet, British Columbia, Canada - SI106_100 | ecosystem: Environmental > Aquatic > Marine > Inlet | place: Canada: British Columbia | collected... | reverse complement strand
ATATATAATATTAATTCATCTCCAATTGATAAATTATCTGAATGTAAATTGTTCCATTGTTTTATATCTGGCACTGATAAATTATATTGTTTAGATATTTTACCTAAATAATCTCCTTTTTCTACAATATAAACTAATCTACTTTCATTTACCAAAATTTCTTTATTGTCTACTTTTTCCAAATAGTCATAAAAGAAGTCTTCATTTCTTACAATGTCCATAATTACGTCTTTTGGTAAGCAAATAATTTCTCCTGAGGGTAATACTTCTTGTTTATAAGCAGGATTCAAATAATTTAACGTTTCTTTCGAAACGCAAAACATGTCTGAAATAAGATGGTATGGAGCTTGTTTTTTAAAAGAGATTGTATCGTTTTGTGTAATATTCATTTCAGAATTAATAATGTCTATTGTGTATTCTTTATAAAAAGTCATTGCGTAACTAATTGCAATAAATTTTGGCACATAATTTTGTGTTTCTTTTTTTAAGTGAGGTTGTAAATCCCAGTAGTTAGTAAGTTCTGTTTTTGTCATGAGTCTTTTAAGATATCCTGGGCCCCCATTATATGCTGCTAAAACTAAATGCCAATCTCCAAACATATTATATAATTTCTCAAAATAAGTACAAGCCGCAATAGTCGATTTTAAAGGATCTTGTCTTTCATCAATATATGAGGTTACTTCTAATCCATATTCTTTACCTGTAGGATACATAAATTGCCATAATCCTGTAGCTCCAGATCTACTTCTTGCTTTTGGGTTTAAGGACGATTCAACAATTGATAAATATTTTAATTCTAGTGGAATTTGAAATCTATCTAACTGTTGTTCCATCATTGGAAAATAATAGGGTGAGACCCCTAACATTTTGCTAATCAATTTAACATCTCTTTCTAAATATTTTTTTATGTAATATACCGTTGATTTATTATATGAAAAATCGATAGGAGATGACTGGTCTAAAATTTTTAGTCTTCTGTAAATTAAATCTTCTGATGGGGTAAGTTCTAATACCTCAACTGTATCATCAATATCCATTATTTTTTCTACATTATCATATTCGTTTGTAATAGTAGTATTATGATTTACTAAGGAAGAGTCTGGTATTGATATTATAATAATCGTATCTGTTTGAGCTTTAGAAATACAAATAATAAATAGACTAATAAGTAATAAAGCTTGTTTTTTCATAGATTACAAATTTGAAAAAATAAATTGATTTTTCATCTTTTTTTAAGATTCTAAATCAATCATTTATTAACTATATCTTTTTCTAAATCTGCCATTATTTCAGAAGAAATAGAATACAATTCTTTTTCTTTAAATTTTTTAGATAATAATTGAAGTCCAAATGGCATTCCGTTTGAATGAGTGTAAAGAGGTAAGTTAATTGCAGGATTGCCAGAAATATTCGCGTGAACCGTAAAGATATCCTCTAAATACATTGCTGTTGGATCTGTATGTTTATTCCCAATATCAAAAGCAGTGTGAGGAGTAGTAGGGGATAAAATAAAATCAAAATCCATTAATATTTTCTCTGTTTTATTTTGAACTAACCTCCTTACTTGCTGGGCTTTTTTGTAATAAGCGTCATGATATCCCGCGCTTAATACAAATGTTCCAAGCATTATTCTCCTTTTAACTTCTTCTCCAAATCCTTCGGTTCTAGATTTCACATAGGTTTCTTCCATATCAAGCGGAGATTCTGTTCTGTATCCGTAATGTACTCCATCAAACCTTGCAAGGTTTGATGAGGCCTCAGCTGTTGATAAAACATAATATGTTGGTACTAAAAAGTCTAATTCTGGAAAAGAAATATTTTCAATTTCATGTCCTTTTTCCTTTAGTTTTTCTATTGTTTGTTCTATTCTTACTTTTACCTCCGAATCCAACCCTTCTCTATCAAAACAATCTTTCAATACCGCTATTTTCTTTTTTTTTGGAGTTGGTATTTCAGAATAATTTTCTACAAGTTTTGACGAAGAAGTGCTATCTTTTTCATCTTTTCCTGAAATCACTTCTAAGATTAATGCAGAATCTTCTACAGTATTTGTAAGTGTCCCTATTTGATCAAAAGAAGATGCATAAGCAATTAAACCATATCGAGAAACTCGACTATAAGTTGGTTTCATTCCCACTAATCCACAAAAAGATGATGGTTGTCGAATTGAACCTCCAGTATCACTTCCTAAAGCAGCTAAACACATATTTGAAGCTACCGCAGCTGCTGAACCTCCAGAAGATCCTCCAGGAACTTTATTAGTATTATGAGGATTTCTTACAGCATTATAAATAGTGTTCTCATTTGAGCTGCCCATTGCAAATTCATCACAATTTAATCTTCCAATAATAATAGCGTCTTCTTCTAAAATTTTTTCAATTACAGTAGCGCTATATAAAGATTGGAATCCGTCTAAAATTTTAGAAGCAGCTGAAACTCTATGATTAGCAATACAAATGTTGTCTTTAACTCCGATAACCATTCCTGCTAATTTTCCAGCGGTCCCATCAGATATTTTTTTGTCAATTTGATTCGCTCTTTCTTTTGCTTGATCTGAAAAAACTTCAATAAATGCATTTATTTCAGAATTTTTATCTGAAATTGTTTGTAGATAATTATCAATAATTTTAACACAGGTAGTTTCCTTATTTAAAAGAGCGTTATATGTTTCTTTATAAGAGGTGTAATTGTTCAACACAAAAATATTTGAAGATTATTTTTCGTCTTTATCTTCCGTTTCGTTACTTATATCGTTTTTAGCATCTTTAAAATCCTTGATGCCTTTACCTAGTCCCTTCATAAGTCCAGGTAATTTTTTTCCACCAAACAATAGTACGATTATTATAAGAATGATAATCCATTCTGGACCTCCGGGTATTCCTAACAACAATATTGGTTCCATAGTTTTTAAATTTTAAGCAAATTTATGATATTTTTATATTAATTAGCCTTATAAAGCCACTTAACTGGATTTTGAGTTTCTTTTCCTTTCCAAATTTCAAAATGTAGTTGAGTTTCTTTTGTAGTTTCAGAAGTAATAATTGTTCCTATTTTTTGTTTTGAAATAACCTCATCTCCAGATTTAACAATAACATCTTGCAGTCCAGAATAAACTGTAAAATAATTGCCGTGATTTACCAAAACAGCCTTACCTTTTCCTTTAATAAAAAATATTCTGGAAATCTTACCGTCAAAAATTACTCTGCAATTTTGGCCTGGATCGGTACTAAAATCAATACCGTTGTTTTTAGTTTCAACCCCAGAAATTGCTTTATTCTTCTGTATTCCAAAACTACTTACAATGATGCCTTTTTGCAATGGCCATGGCAATCTTCCTTTATTTGATGTAAAGTTAGAAGATAATTCTAAATCTTCTGGAGTGAGGGGCGATCCTGAATTGTTTTTTTCTGCCTCTGCTCTTGATTTTCTTATTTCTTCTTCTATTATTTTCTTTATTTGTTCTTCAATTTCCTTCGCTTCCTTCTTTTGTTCATTTAATTTGTTTCTGTAGTGTTGCTCATTCTTTTTTATTTCAAAAACAATCTTTGAATTGTTGTTTTTTTCTAATTCAAGTATTTTGTTTTCAGATTCCTTATTAGAAAAAATATCTTCTAGTCTTTTTTCTTCTTTTAGTAATTCGGTTTCTTCATTTATTAATTTTTGTTTTACCCCCTCTAATTCTTTTCTAATTTTTTTTATTTTGGAAATTTGGTTTTTTCTATTTAAAGCTAATTGGTTAAGATATTGTTTTCTTTTATATAATTGATTTAAGTCGTCTGATGATATTAGAAAAAAACTTTCGTTGTAGGTGTTTTTCCATACATACGTTTGATAGATTATATTAGAAAGTGTATTTTGGGTAAGAGTAAGTTCCTCTTCTTTTATTAAGATATTTTCTTCAATTTCTAACGTTTGTTTTTCTACCTTTTTAATTGATGAATTTTGAACTTTAATAGTATTCTCTAAATTATTTAACAACTGATTATGTTGTTTTATTTTTTTATTTGATAACTGTAGTTGTTCTAATGCAGAATTTTTCTTCTTTTTTTCTTTATTTAGTTGGCTATGTGTCTGTTTAATTTTAATCTCGAGTTCTTGTTTTTCTTTTTCAAGTTTAGTTTTATTCTGTGAAAAAAGTAAATCGCTTGATAGAAAAAATAAAAGAAATAGTATGTGTTTAATTAATTGATACATACGATTTTGGTATTTTAAAAGAAATAGAAAATGTTTTATTAAACTTAATTTTAGTGTAATTTATCTCAGCTGTAAAAACCTCTTCAGATTTAACATCTATAAATATTTTCTCTGGGAAATACAATCCTCCAATATCTGAAAAAACTTTATAATCAGAATATCTTATGCTTACTTTTTTGTCTTCCTCTTCTTGTAATTCCATCTTGTATACTCTAAAAATATCTTTCAGTATTTCATAATTTTCTTTATTGGAATTAAGAGCTGTTATATTTGGTGAAGCAAAAATAATCTCTTGGAGTTTTATAAAGGAAACATCAGCTTTTACGACTTCTCTTATATGTGAAATATGCTTTATAAAATAGTTTTTATTCATTCTATTCATATAATATACCGAATCTGAAGTTATCATGGTTCTGAATATTTCTATCCCTAATGGAGCTTTTACAGAGATCCAAATTATACTATCTTTTTTTATTCTTATATGAGCGTTTATTGTAACTTCTTGATTTCGTGTGATTTCGTTGCCTTCTTCATCCATCAAAGGCGGTTGACCTTCTTTATTTACTTTTATTTTAGAATTTAATGACGTCCACTCGGGTGAAATGTTTTGGGAATTTATTTTTTTAATTAATTCTTTTTCTGATAAAGAAATATTATTTGATGAATTGTTATCTGTATTTGATTTTTTAAGTAAATTACAAGAGGATAAAATTATAACTGAAAGAATCGCTATGGTGTGTAGTTTATTCATTTTCTGATTTTCCCTTAAATAATTTTGATTTTTCAAGATAAAATTCTGCTTCCTCTTTTTCTCCTAATTCAATCAAAATTTCAGCCATATGAGAATAAAAAGTTTCTCTTTCAGAAATGTCTATTGCTTTTTGCATCCAACTTTTTGCTTGTTCATATTTCTTCATTTTATATAAAATCCAAGCATAGGTATCAAGATAATTTGCTTCTTCAGGAAACATTTCAATTGTTTTTTTTGACATTTCTTCCGCTCTTTCTAAATTTTCTTCTCTTAATGAAAGATAATAAGCATAGTTATTTAGAACCTGAACATTGTCTGGCATATATTCCAGAGCTCTTTCATATGAAATATCTGAATTTTCAAAATCCTTTAATTCATTATATGAGTTTCCTAAAATACTATACATTTCAGAAGAAAGATTTGGATTTGAAACAACAAAATTTAATCCTGTTTTAATAGGTTCTATAGTTTTTTCGTAATTCTTTTTATAGTAGAATGACAATCCATTCAAATAATAAAAAACAGGATTTGTTGGGAAAATCTCAATAGCTTGTTCTGAATCTGTATTTAAAGAATCTAATTTGTTTAATCTAAGTTCTAAAAATAACATTTCTTCCCAAGCTCCAATTTCATTTTTATTTATTTCTACAACTTTCTTATAATAAGAAACTGATAGTTCTGTTTTCTGATCTATTCGTAATAAGTCGGCATAAATATAGTTTGACATTGCATCAAAAGGATGAATTTCAACTATTATTTTACTTAACTCAAAAACAAAATCAAAGTTCTCTAGCTTATTCTCATAAATAAGGGTTAATAGAGGAACTATTTTCTTAATTTTTAATTGTACATCTAACTTTTCTGAAGAAAAAGCAAGTAATAATTCTTCCCTATATTTTTCGTAATTTCCTTTTTGTAAATAGAAATCCGAAAGCGATAGGTGAATAGATGGAGAATTAGGTTTTAATTCTGAAAGTTTTATTAATATTTCAAGAGCCTTGTCAAAATCTCCGGATAAAATATAACAATCTGATAATATTTCATATATTTCTGTATCATAAGGAAATTCTATAAGTAAGTTTTCAAGCTCAGTTGCGGCTTTATTAAAATCCTTTAATTCCAAATAAAGTTTGTGTTTTTGGGTGCTGGTATAATGATTTACTCCTTTCAGTTTTTCTAAATCATTATATGTTTTTATAGACAACCTTAAATTATTATCATACAAATAAACCTTAGCTAACTCTAGATAATAATCTTCATTTTCTTTGTCTTGTTTAATTAAAGATTTATAAATTTTAGCTGATTCATAATAATTTTTTGTTTTAAAAAGTATGTCTGCATAAAACTGAGCGTACCACTTATTACTTTTGTCTATCTGATAAGCTTGTTTTGAGTAATTATAACTTTCTTGAAGTTCATTATTTAGTAAATATATTTTTGCTATTTCGTAATAAGGAGATGCTTGTTCTTTATCTAATCTAATGCATTTTTCAAAGTATTTAATTGATTCTTCAAAATTTTCTAGAGACTTTTGTTTTATAGCTGTAAAATAATAGGATTTGTACTGAAAATCATCATTGCTCTTTTCTTCTTCTTTTTTATTCGAATTCTTGTTTTGTGTGCCAATAGGATAAAATGTTTTGTTTTGTGCGTTTACATTTGTAAAAACATAAAAAAAACATAGTAATATGAGAAAATATTTATTCATTATTTTACCTCAGAAAAATCTCCTATACTTACTTTTTGATTGGTGTTTTTTCCATCAAAAAAACATTTGTTTCCAATCATAGAATTGTTAATTTTTGAATTTATAACAAAACTCTCATTTTGAATTATTGTTTTAGAAATAGTGCTTTTTTCAACTATTGTCTGTTCCCCAATCGATACATAAGGGCCAATTTTCGAGTTTTTTATCACAACATTCTCTCCAATAAAACAAGGTTCAATTATCTCCGAGTTTTCTAACAATGCTGTTGTAGAAATAATATTTCCATTATGATCTAAAACTCTCTCGTTTGTATGCACTGTAGCGTCTTTATTCCCACAATCTAGCCATTCTACAACTTCACCAGGAGAAAATTGAATTCCTTTATTTTTCATGTTTTCTAGAGCGTTTGTCAGTTGATATTCTCCTTTGTCTTTAATGTTATTATCCAATAAATATTGTAGCTCATTTTTTAAATTATTTCCGTCTTTAAAGTAATAAATTCCGATAATTGCCAAATCAGAAACAAAAGTTTCTGGTTTCTCTACAAAATCAGTAATGAGATTTTCTTTATTTAATTTAACCACTCCAAATGCTGAGGGGTCATCAATCTGACTAACCCATATAATGCCATCTTTTGTATTGTCTAAAGTAAAATCTGCTCTAAATAACGTGTCTGCAAAAGCTACAACACAATTACCTTCTAGCGATTCTTGAGCACACAAAATTGCATGAGCTGTTCCTAGTGGTTTATCTTGATAATATATACTTCCTTTTGCACCTAACCCTTCAGCAATTTTTACTAAACTTTCTTCCACTTCCTTTCCGAAATCACCAATAATAAATGCAATTTCATCTACTTCTTTTCCACACACCTTTACGATATCTTCTACTAACCTTTGTACAATTGGCTTTCCAGCAATAGGAATTAAGGGTTTAGGAATAGTTAATGTGTGTGGTCTTAATCGGGATCCTCTCCCTGCCATTGGAACTATAATTTTCATGTTTTATTTTTTTATTTTACTCCAGTACTTCCAAATCCTCCAACACCTCTTTCTGTTTCTTCAAGGGTTTCTACTTCAATCCAGCTTGCTTGTTCATGTTTTGCAATTACCATTTGAGCAATCCTTTCTCCATCTTCAATAACAAAGTCTTCTGATGATAAATTTACTAGTATCACCCCTACTTCACCTCTATAATCTGCGTCAATTGTACCAGGTGAGTTTAAAACTGTGATTCCTTTTTTGAACGCTAGCCCGCTTCTTGGTCTAACTTGCGCTTCATAACCAACTGGAAGTTCTAGAAATAATCCTGTTTTTACAATAGTTCTTTCTAGTGGTTTTAACGTAAATGGCTTGTCAATATTTGCTCTGATATCCATTCCAGCAGAAGCGATTGTTGAATAATTTGGCAGATCGTGTTTAGATTTATTTACTACTTTTACTTTCATATTTTAATCGAATAATTCAGGGGTTGAAATTACAGCTTTTTTAGGTTTTTCTAAATAAAATGCAATACTTATAAAAACAATAATATAAAGAACATCAATTTTATTTGAATTAAGGTAAATCGAAGTAAAATACATACTTACGACCAATCCCAAATAAAGGAATATTCTTTTTAAAGGATATTTAATACTGTAGTGTGTTTTCCCTAAAAAATATGAAGCGATTGTCATACTAAAATAACATGCTAAAGTTGCCCATGCAGAGCCAACAAAACCTATTATTGGAATCAATATAAAATTAAGAGTTAGTGTTATTACTGCTCCAAATATAGATAGGTAAGCTCCGTATTTTGTTTTTTCTGAAAGTTTATACCAGATAGATAAATTATAATATATTCCTAAAAACAAGTTAGCTGCAAGTAAAATAGATACGACCTTAAATCCTCTAGGGTCGTGGTAATCAGATCCTAAAAAGAGAATAATAAAATCATAAAACATACTAACAATTAAGAATATCAAAGAAGTAATAATCACAAAATATTTCATTACATCAGCATATATTTTTTTAGAATTTTTCTCCTTTTCTTGAGCAAAAAAGAATGGCTCAGCAGCAAAGCGAAAAGTTTGGATAAATAGTATCATCAAAATAGATAATTTATAAAAAGCTCCATATAAACCTAATTCAGAAGATGCGTTTACTGTTTCTGGTAAAAGATGTTTTAATAAAATTCTATCTATTGTTTCGTTGGTTATTCCCGCTAAACCAGCTATTAATAAAGGAAAAGCATAAATCATCATATTCTTCCAAAGAGTTTTATCAAAAATCCAAACGGATTTTATCATCTCTGGAAGCAATATTAAAAATGTAATAATACTTGCAATTAAATTTGCAATAAAGATATATCCAATTCCTATATCTTCTGAGTACACTGAGTTTACAAATTCAACTGAGGAAAGGTTATTTTCAATAGAATAAGGACAATAAATAATAAAGAAAAGATTTAATCCGATATTTATAAAAATGTTTATTAGTCTAATCAATGCAAATCTGCTTGCATTATTCATTTCTCTAAGTTTAGCAAATGAAATTGCTGCAACAGCGTCTAATCCTATTATTAATGCAAAACACTTAATATATTCAGGTGTTTCTGGATACTGTAACCAATTTGCTATCGGTTGAGCAGAAATGTAAATTATTACAATAAAAATTGTTGAAGTAATTAATAGTGATATTAATGATGTGCTGTAAACCGTTCTTTTATTCGGAACTTTCTGACTATATCTGAAAAATGCTGTTTCAATTCCGTAAGTAAGTATAACCACTAAAAATGCAACATAAGCATACATTTCTGTGACAACCCCATATTCCTCTGGTAAAAAATAACGCGTATATAACGGTACTAACAAGTAGTTTAGTAGTCTTCCTACCACACTACTTAAACCGTAAATTACAGTTTGTCCCGCTAATTTTTTAAGTGGATTCAATTAAAATTCTGCTTTTCTTTTTTCTAAAAATGCTGTAGTACCTTCAATAAATTCTTTTGTTCCAAAACAATTCCCAAACTCCTTTTTCTCTACCTCATATCCGTTTGTTCCATCAGTAAAACTTGCATTAATTGCTTTTATTGCAGATGAAATTGCTACACCAGAGTTCCGACAGATTTTTGAAGCAATTTTTTCACATGTCGGTATTAGATCTTCTTGCTCGCAAATTGAATTAACTAGTCCACATTGAAAAGCTTCTTCTGCAGTAATCATTCCGGCTGTAAATACCATTTCCATTGCTTTTCCTTTCCCAACCAAATTTGACAGTCTTTGAGTGCCTCCATATCCAGGAATTACTCCTAAAGAAACTTCTGGTAATCCCATTTTTGAATTTGTTGATGCTACTCTAACATGACAAGACATAGCGAGTTCTAATCCTCCTCCTAAAGCAAAACCATTAATAGCTGCTATTGTTGGTATTGAGCAATTTTCTAACTTATCAAATAAAAGTTTTTGTCCTTTTCTGGATAATTCTTCTGCTTGAGATGAATTAAATTCAGCAAATTCTTTTATGTCAGCTCCAGCAACAAAAGCTTTAGTTCCGCTTCCGGTTAAAAGAATGCATCTTACATTTTGATTTTCTTCAGAAAATATGATTGCGTGATTTAATTCTTTTATGGTTTCAGAATTTAGTGCATTTAATTGATTAGGTCGATTAATAGTGATGTAAGAAACCTTATTGTTTATCTCTAAAATGATATTATTATAGTTCATTATGAATTTTATTTGTACAAATATAGTATTTAGAAAAATTGAAAATTAAAAAACCCCCTACAAAAAGTAGAGGGTTTTTAACAATTATATATTTGTTTTTTATCCATTTAGAGCTTCTGCTCCTCCAACAATTTCAAGAATTTCTCCGGTAATCGCTGCTTGTCTAGCTTTGTTGTATTGTAAGGTTAATTCTTTCTTTATCTCCCCAGCGTTATCTGTTGCTTTATGCATTGCTGTCATTCTAGCTCCATGCTCGGAAGCGTGTGAATCTAAAACAGATTTAAAAAGTTGTGTTTTTAAAGATTTTGGTATTAACTGATCAACAATATCTTTTTGATTTGGTTCAAAAATATAATCTCCTACTTTAGTTTCTGTTTCTTCAGGAGATTTAATAGGTAAAAACTGCTCGTTCATTACAATTTGAGTAGCTGCATTTTTAAACTGATTATAAAGTAAAATTATTTTATCATAATCTTTATTTGTAAATGAATCCATAATGATTTGAGCTATTTCTGAAGTATTTTCAAAAGTTAAATCAGAATATAATCCATCGTGGGAAGAAATTACATTATATCCATTCTTTTCAAAGTGTTCTGTCGATTTTTTACCAATAGAAAGAATATCTGTTTCTATGTTTTTATAATCCGCCTCCATTAAATATTTTGCTTTTTTAATGATGTTTGCGTTAAACCCCCCACACAAACCTCTATTAGAGGTAATGGTGACTAATAAAATCTTCTTTGGATCTCTATTTTCAGAATAAACTCCTCCTTCGGAACTATCTAATGTTGAACTTAAATTTACTAATAACTCTGTAAGTTTATTTGAATATGGTCTCATTTGAGTAACAGCATCCTGAGCTCTTTTTAACTTTGCTGCAGAAACCATTTTCATAGCAGATGTAATCTGCATAGTTGACCCAACAGATGATATCCTAGAACGTATTTCTTTTAAGTTCGCCATAATTAATTAGCGTATTTTTGAGAAAGATCCGCAGCTACTTTCTCAATTGTCGATTTTATTTCATCTGTTAGTTTTCCTACAGATAAATCATCTAAAGTATTTTGATGCTTAGCGTGTAAAAATGAAATGAATTCAGTTTCAAATTCTTTAATTTTATTTACAGGAACATCCATTAATAATCCATTGGTACCACAATAAATAATAGCCGCCTGTTCTTCAACTCTTAATGGGGAGTATTGTCCTTGTTTAAGAATTTCTACATTTCTCTTTCCTTTTTCAATTACTGCTGTTGTTGCTGCATCAAGATCAGAACCAAATTTAGCAAAAGCTTCTAGTTCTCTATATTGAGCCTGATCTAATTTTAATGTTCCCGAAATCTTTTTCATAGATTTAATTTGTGCCGCACCTCCTACACGAGATACTGAAATACCCACGTTAATTGCAGGACGAACTCCAGATAAAAATAAATTATTCTCTAAGAAAATTTGTCCATCAGTAATAGAGATTACATTAGTTGGAATATATGCTGAAACATCTCCAGCTTGAGTTTCAATAATTGGAAGTGCTGTTAAAGACCCTCCTCCTTTTACTTTGTCTTTTAAAGATTCTGGCAAATCATTCATTTGAGAAGCAATTTTGTCATCATTAATAACTTTCGCAGCTCTCTCTAATAATCTTGAATGTAAATAAAATACATCTCCTGGATACGCTTCTCTTCCTGGAGGTCTTCTAAGTAATAAAGAGACCTCTCTATAGGCAACCGCTTGTTTTGATAAATCATCAAACACAATTAAAGCTGGTCTACCAGTATCTCTGAAATACTCTCCAATAGCAGCTCCTGAAAGTGGAGCGTAAAATTGCATTGGAGCGGGGTCTGCAGCTGAAGCTGCAATAATAACGGTATAATCAAGCGCTCCTGCGTCCTCTAATGTTTTTGCTAAGGCTGCTACGGTAGAGTTTTTTTGTCCAACAGCAACATATATACAGAATACAGGCTCACCTTTGTCGTAAAATTCTTTTTGATTAATAATAGTATCGATAGCAACAGCTGTTTTACCTGTTTGTCTATCTCCAATAATTAACTCTCTTTGACCTCTTCCAATAGGAATCATAGCGTCCACTGCTTTTAGTCCTGTTTGTAATGGTTCGTTTACTGGTTGTCTGTAAATTACACCTGGAGCTTTTCTTTCAATTGGCATTTCGAATGTTTCTCCTTTGATAGGACCTTTTCCATCAATTGGGTTACCCATTGTGTCTACTACTCTTCCTAACATTCCTTCTCCTACTTTAATAGAAGCAATTTGTTTCGTTCTTCTTACAGTATCGCCTTCTTTAATTCCTTTTGAAGGTCCTAGTAATACAACTCCAACATTGTCTTCTTCTAGATTAAGTACAATTGCTTTTAGTCCTGTTTCAAACTGAATTAATTCTCCGGATTGAACATTTGTAAGTCCGTAAATACGAGCAATACCATCTCCTACTTGTAATACTGTCCCAACTTCTTCTAGCTCTGATTTAGATTTAAATCCAGAAAGTTGTTCTCTTAAAATTGCTGATACTTCAGCTGGTTTTACTTCTGCCATTTTTTTGTTTTTTATTTAAAAGTCTTTAATATAAAGATTTTTGTTAAAGGTTTGTTTTAGTTCTTTTATAGTTCTAGAGATAGACGTATCTAATTGTTTATCTCCCATTTTTATTATTGTTCCTCCAATTATATTTTCGTCTATAATCTCTGTTAATTCAATATTTTTATTTCCATGTTTAGAAATATATGATAAAATTTCTTTTCTAGTCTTATCATCTATCTCAACAGCTGTTGTAACGGTTGCAGTTTCAATTTTTTTATACGATTTATATTGATGAATAAAACTTTCTGCTATTCCCTCTAAATGCATTTCCCTTTTTTTTGTGGTAATAATTTTTATAAAGTCTATGCTTAGTTCATTCAGACTATTAGAAAATACTTGATTAAAAATATTCAGTTTTTTATCTGTTTTAACAACAGGGCTTTTTAGTAGCATCCTAAAATCTTTATTTGTTG
>Ga0257121_1002349_pt1 | contig 13382 bp, 12 predicted proteins | sample SI106_100metaG_FD_190180 | JGI IMG/M metagenome (GOLD analysis project Ga0257121, IMG submission 190180) | Marine microbial communities from Saanich Inlet, British Columbia, Canada - SI106_100 | ecosystem: Environmental > Aquatic > Marine > Inlet | place: Canada: British Columbia | collected... | reverse complement strand
AAAATCTATATAGTTTTTAAGCCAATTGTAAGATACCTTCATGTAAGTTTAATTTCTATGCGAATTTATTAATAATGAAGCAATCTAATACCGAATGATTATAGAATATTCACCTCTCGCTCTAAAGTAACGTCGAATTTTGCCTTTACATCCTCAATAATCAATCCTGAAAGCTTCAAAATTTCATCTCCCTTAGAATTGTTGTAATTAACAAGAACGAGCGCTTGTAGCTTGTGAACACCATATCTGTTATCATAGGTGCGTCCTTTCCAACCGGCTTTTTCTATCAACCAACCCGCTGCCAGCTTTACTTTATTTTGGGCTGCAGGATAATTTGGAATATCGGTATAATTACTTTGAATTTTATTTAGAAGCTCATTCGAAACGATTGGGTTTTTAAAAAAACTACCTGCATTTCCAATTTGTTTTGGGTCGGGGAGCTTTGACTGTCTGATCCTAATGACAGCATCACTTACGTCTTTGATGCTTGGGTTGGCTATATTCATTGTGTGAAGCTCATTTTCAATGGCCCCATAGCTCGTTTTTAAGGTATGTGTCTTTGTTAGCCTAAATGCAACTTTGCAAATGATATATTGCCCTTTTAATTCATTTTTAAAAATACTTTCTCGGTAACCGAATTTACATTCTTGGGCATTGAATCGTCGCATTTTTTTATCCTTAATATGATAAGCGTCAAGGTATTCAAAAATATCTTTAACTTCTACACCATATGCGCCAATGTTTTGCATTGGACTTGCGCCGACATTGCCAGGAATAAGGCTTAAGTTTTCTATTCCACCAAGATTTTCATCAATGCATTTCATGACAAATTCATGCCAAACTTCACCCGCACCAGATTCGATTATTGCAAAATCCTTATTTTCCTCAATCATTTGAAAACCTTGAATTTCATTTTTAATAACCAACCCATCGAAGTCTTTAGTGAAGAGGATGTTACTGCCACCACCTAAAATGAAAACAGGTTCATTTTCATTCGAATCCAAAACTGTTGTGATGTCTTTTTCATCTCGGATAATCGAAAATCGTTTGGCAGAAGCATCTATGCCAAAAGTATTCATGGTTTTTAAGGAGATGTCATTAACTATCATAAATCAAAAATAAGTCCATTAATTGCAGAAATTATACATATTAAAAAAACATACTAACATCCGTGATTTAATTATTCATTTTTCCTTGTTAAAACTTACAAAAAAACTATTGTACCTCATAAGTGTTACTATTTTTGTACGAACCGTTTTTTCTTATAAAGATTTATATGACACGTTTACTTTCACTCACCGCATTTAGTTTTTTATTTATTTCATTCGCGACAGCACAATTTCATCCTAGTGAAGTAAGTACCTCATTCAAGTTCAAAGAAGTTATAGACAAAGTATCACGCTATTATGTCGATGAAACCGATTCTGAGGCTTTAACCGAAACCGCAATAGTAGCATTGCTTGAGGAATTAGATCCACATTCAACATATATTCCAGCCGATGAATTACAGGCAGCCCAAACAACAATTAATGGAAGCTTTGTCGGTGTCGGGATCCGTTTTCAAATAATGAAAGACACACTGAATGTAGTAGCAACCATTTCAGGAGGTCCAGCGGAAAAACTAGGAATTCTACCTGGGGACAAAATCGTAAGTGTCGATGGTAATAGTATCGCGGGAATTGGACTTAAAAACAGTGATGTGAGAGAAAAGTTGATGGGTGAATTGGGGTCAAAAGTAAAGGTCGAGGTAGAACGTAAACGAGTTAAAAAGAAGCTGACATTTAACATTACACGAGACAAGATTCCTGTGTTTTCAGTAGATTCTCGATATATGATTGATGATGAAATTGGTTACATCAAATTAAACAGCTTTTCGAGAACTACTGTGTATGAAGTAAGAAGTGCCATTCGAGAGCTTAAAGGCCAAGGTATGAAAAGCCTTATTTTTGATTTACAAGGAAATGGTGGAGGTCTCCTTGATGCCGCGCACAAATTGGCAGATGAGTTTTTATCAGACGAAAAGCTCATAGTTTACTCAGAGGGTAAAGCGCAGCCGCGAAATAATTTGAGAGCGGGCATAAAAGGTAATTTTGAAAAAGGAAAGCTCATTATATTAACGGACGAATACTCTGCGAGTGCGAGTGAAATACTTTCAGGTGCAGTTCAAGATTGGGACAGAGGACTGGTCGTGGGGAGAAGAACCTTTGGGAAAGGATTGGTTCAACGCCCAATGGGCTTGAGTGATGGTTCAGAAATAAGATTGACCATAGCAAGGTATTTTACGCCTACAGGACGATTCATACAAAAACCTTATGATGATGTTGAGTCATACAGAAAAGATATTTCAGAACGCTATTTGAATGGAGAGTTTGTAAGTGCAGATTCAATTAAAATGCCTGATTCCTTAAAATTTAAAACCTTGATTAAAAAACGTACGGTATTCGGTGGTGGCGGAATTATGCCAGATTTCTTTGTTCCTTTAGATACAACAGGATCTTCTGATTATTTTTCGGAATTAATCCGAGGTGGGTTTTTAAATACGTTTTCTTACGAATACACGAATGATAACAGAAAGACTTTATTGAATAAGTATCCAAATTTTTCTGATTTTAATGATTCCTTCAACTGTGATGAACCTTTTATGGATTCATTTTTTGAATATGTAGAAGAACAAGATTCGACATTAAAATACTCTGAAGAAGACTTTAAGGAAAGCAGTTCGTTTATTAAACTCAGATTAAAGGCGTTTTTAGCGAGAAACTTATGGGATACCAGCGAGTTTTATCAAGTTTACAATTCAACCAACGAAATCTTAGTTCGGGCAATTGATATTTTAAAAAGTAAGGAGTATAACAAAATTGATCTAGACAATTAATGGGCAGACGCGTAGTAATTACAGGACTTGGAGCCTTAACACCGATAGGCGAAGATGTACCTTCTTTTTGGCAAAACTTAAAAGAGGGAAAGAGCGGAGCGGCTCAAATCACGAAATTTGATACGGAGAAATTTAAAGCCAAATTTGCATGTGAACTTAAGAACTATGATCCTTCAAAGTTTTTTGATAGGAAAGAGGTTCGGAAGTATGACCTGTTCAGTCAGTATGCCTTGGTTTCAGTTGATGAAGCTGTGAAGGATGCATCAATCAATTTTGAAGAGATCGACAAAAGAAGGGCTGGTGTTATTTGGGGCTCAGGAAATGGAGGTATTCAAACTTTTCAGGACCAAATGATGGAATTTTGCTCGGGAGACGGAACTCCTCGATTCACGCCCTATTTTATACCGAGAATACTTGTTGACATTGCCTCAGGTATCCTATCGATTAAATATGGCTTGCAGGGGGTTAATTTTTGTCCTGTTTCAGCTTGTGCTACTTCAAACACCGCTTTGATTGAAGCTTTTAATTACATCAAATGGGACAAGGCTGATTTAATTATTAGTGGTGGTTCAGAAGCAGCCATTAATGAATCAGCAATCGGCGGATTTTCTTCTGCAAGAGCTTTGTCGACAAACAATGATGACCCGCAAGGTGCATCCAAGCCTTTTGACGTGGATCGGGATGGATTTGTTATGGGAGAAGGAGCTGGAGCTCTAATCATTGAAGAATATGAGCACGCCAAAAAAAGAGGGGCGAAAATTTACGCTGAAATCGTGGGAGGAGGAATGGCGGCAGATGCCTATCATCTTACAGGTACTCATCCTGAAGGGGAGGGTGCTGTTTTAGGCATGGAAGAAGCTATGAGAGAAGCTGGTATTGGCTCAAAAGATATTGATTACATCAACATGCATGCCACTTCGACGCCTTTAGGAGATAAATCTGAGTTGATAGCGGCAAGGCGCGTCTTTGGTGAAAACTCAGACGTTTCTATTTCCGCGACAAAATCAATGACTGGTCATCTATTAGGTGCTGCAGGAGCAATAGAGGCCATTGCTTGCGTCAAATCAGTACAACATGATTTTGTGCCGCCAACAATTAATACAAAAAATATTGAACCGGAGTTTTCAGAAATGTTTGATTTCCCTTTAGGAAAAGGCAAGAACAAGAATATCCAATATGCGATGAGTAATACTTTTGGTTTTGGAGGACATATTGCTTCTTTAATTATTAAAAAGATTCAAGATTAGAAATGTTTTTTATCAAGCGACCGAGAGTCATGTTTCGCAATACAGTACTTGTTTTTTGTTTTGTTGCCTCTATAGTGTTCAACTCCAAAGCCCAATCATATGTTGTTTCAGGAAAGGTAGTTTCTTCTGTTGAAAATGCCCAAGTTGAATTTGCAACGATTAAGCTTTTAAACGTTCAAGATTCTTCATTGTATAGAGCGATGTATGCTGACTCTAGCGGGGCATTTCTATTTGATGAAATTGATTGCAATAAATCCTTTGTTTTAAAAGTCGCTCATATTGGATATGAATCTTTATATAGAGACTCTAAAGCGTTAGGTAATTGTGATAATATAGATTTTGGAGCGCTTAAATTAAAAATTGACGCAACCTTAAACTTACAAGAAGTAAAGGTAAAGGCTCAAATTGATGTGCTCAAAGCTGGAATTGATAAAAAAGTGTATAATGTTGGAGAGGATATTTCAGTTAAAGGTGGTACAGCGAATGATGTTTTGAATAGATTGCCTTCAGTGGAGGTAGATGAGGATGGAGGAGTAACTTTAAGGGGTGATGGATCTGTAATCATTCTCATTAATGGAAGACCGAGTTCTCTAAGTGGGGGGAATGGAAAAACCCTATTAGATGCATTGCCTGCCGGTTCTATAGAAAGAGTTGAAATTGTTACCAATCCTTCTGCAAGATATGATCCTGATGGAACTTCAGGTATTATTAATATTGTTCTAAAGAAGAATAAGCTCAAAGGCTTTAATGGCTCTTTGTCTTCGAATATTGGTACTGGAGATATAAAGAATGGAAACATTTATGAGGGGAATGTTTCTTTAAACTACAGGAACGATAAAATCAATGTATTTGCCAGCTATAATGGTAGAAGCTACAGAGGATATAGGAATAAGTTTTCAGATATTTACGAGTCTTTTTCTGATGGTACAATTCAACATTTAGATCAAAATAGAATCGGTACAGACCTCAATATTTCTCAATCCGTGAGGACTGGATTGGACTTGTCTCTATCTCAAAATCACAAATTAGGGATTTATTCTAGCCTTAGCATTGGTCGGAGGGAAAGAACCGGTGATTTATGGAATTCAATATATGATCAAGACGGTATTCGATCAGCTTTATGGAACCGAACGAGTTACGACCCGAAGACAAGGATCAATATTGATTTTGGCCTAAATTACGAGTGGGTGTTTTCTGACGAAAAAGGCAAGCTGCAATTTAATTTTAATCAATCGATTGGAGATGAAGACATTTACGGGTATTATTCTGAATATTATTTTACTCCAGATTCGATATCAAATGGAAGTGATTCTCTATCTCAACGTTTGAATAATGTCGAGTCAAACGATATTAATTCGGCACAGCTTGATTATGAATATGTTTTCCCTTCAATTAACGCAAGAATTGAAGCAGGAGCAAAGAGTATCACACGTTCTCAGTCTGTGAATACTTTTTCTGAATCTTATGACCATATAGTAGAAAGTTATTTAGAAGATACCATAGCTAATTTTAATTACCAATATGATGAACGAATTTTTAGTTTGTATGGTATTTTTGGACAACAATTAAATAAATTCAAATATCAGGCAGGCTTGAGGGTTGAAAAGGCTTATCAAATCCCAGATTTGATTTCAGATACATTAAGAATCGAGAACGAATATTTTAATTTCTTTCCGTCGGCACATCTAAAATATTCAATTAACGATAAAAATGAACTAGGATTAAGTTATAGCCGAAGAATTTCTAGGGCAAGAGCAGGACAGCTTAATCCATTTACCAATTACGCAGACCCTTTTAATTTAAGAAGAGGAAACCCTTATCTGCAGCCGGAATACATTCATTCTTTCGATTTGGCATATCTATTTGAAAGTAAATTGTTTTCGATTTCAACAAGTATTTATTATCGAAGAAGTAAGGGGGTGATTAGTAGAATCAAAGAGTTTTATGACAACAACACCAGTGCTGTTACTTATCAAAACTTGAGCAATACCAATGCTCTTGGTACCGAATGGGTTTTCATGTTCAAACCAACTAGTTTTTGGAGAACAACGGCCAGCTTTAATGGCAATATGGTAGAGTATTATACAGATATCCAAGGTTTAAATAACACGACAGGTTATTATATGAAGGCAAAAATAAATTCCACCTTGGAGTTTTGGAAAAAAACGGGAAGCTTTCAGATCAGCTACGGATACAATGGACCTCGTATCACAGTTCAAGGTGTGGTTCAGAGAAAAGGAACTTTAGACATGGCGTTTGAGAAAAAGTTTTTGGATGGAGATCTTTCTTTGGGTTTTCGTGTATCAGATTTATTTAATCAGCAAGCTTTCTACATGGATCTTACAAGAGAAAACATAAATCAAGTGGCAAATTACAAATGGATGTCTCGAAGGGTGTTCGTAACGGCTAGATATAAATTTGGCAAAGTTGAAATCAAAAACAGCAATATAAATGGGGGAGGTTCCTCAGCTGATTAAGTTAATATTGATTTAGAAAGCTGTTTAATTCTTTTAAATTCTGATAGCAATTTTGGATCATCTAAAGATGCTGAATCTTTTTTTACTGTTTCCAATAATTTAAAGGTAGTTAAGACATCTAATTCTTTATTTGAAGGCACTCCTTCGGCACCTGATGTATCTATATCTGTTAGTGCTTCACTCCAAAGTAAAAGATTTTGAATCAGCTGAGTTATACCTACTTCAATGTTCTTGGTAGTAAGAAGTTTAGAAAGGTTTTGTTTGATTTGACTTTTATTCTCCTCGTAGCAGACAAATTTGTCAAATAGATGAGTTCCTGTCAAAGGAGCTATTTCAATTGTAATATAACGGTTATCAACTTTCTCAAAATGACTAATGGCCTCAAATAACTGGTTATTTTTCTTTAGCTTATTGTAGAGAACTTTTGGTATTACAGGGTTTTGGAAAACAAAATTTCTCAGGTCAAAAAGGAAACTTTCATAGGCATCAATAGGTGAGTCGAACTGATTGATATTTAAAAGTATTTCAGCTGTTTTTTTATCCATTTTTATTCTTTCTCATCCTAATGTTGAGCATTTCAACAACGAGGGCATAAGCAAGAGCAAAGTAAATATATCCTTTGGGGAATTCTTGTCCAAAACCTTCAGCTATAAGAAGAACACCAATAGCTACTAGAAAGCTCAAGGCAATCATTTTAATCGTGGGGTTCGAGGATATAAATTGACTTATTTGTCGTGAAAATAGCATCATGATAACCATTGATATAATAATGGCTATTACGATAATGGCCATCGGGTCTCTACCTGTTTGTTCATGAATACCATTCGTCATACCGACTGCAGAAATGATTGAATCAAAGCTAAAAATCAAGTCGATTAAAACGATTTGAGCTATGACCTGGGTCAAAGTAATTTTAGTTTTATTTTTTTCTTCGGAATTGTGATTGATGCTTTTGTGCATTTCTGAGACACTTTTATAGATAAGAAAAAGCCCACCTCCAATAAGAATAATACTTTGGCCACTAATATCGCTATCTAAAACTGTAAGCAATGGAGTGGTCAGTGTCATGAGTAATGAAATAAGCGAGAGCAATAGAAGTCTTAAAACTAAAGCAATAGAAAGTCCGAGATTTCTAGCCATTCTTTTTTTGCCTTCCTCGAGTTTATCGGTTACGATACTGATAAAAATGATATTGTCTATTCCCAGAACAATTTCAAGTATCGAGAGGATAAATAGGTAGACCCAGCCTTCCCAAATGGTAAATACTTCAAAAAAATCAGTCATTATTTAGATGTTTAAATAATCTGCTCAAAGCTAATGGATTTTCTTTTCTATCTGTTTTAAATATCAATATTTGATGATTGTCATTGTTTAAAAATTGAAAAATTGAAGCTTCATAATCTTTTTGCTCATCAACTTCAGTAGTTGAAAATCCAAATCCTTCAGCAATATTTTTCACATCAGTATGGTGATGTGCTTCAAAATAAGTTTCAAGTTGCTCAGAAGTTTTTGCTCCATCAATAATTCTGAAGATGCTTCCTCCGTAATTATTGATGACAACGATTTTTAAATTCTTAGGAAAAGGTCTGACCCACATCGCATTACTGTCATAAATAAAAGATACATCACCAGAGATGAAAATGTGCTGTTTATGTGGCAAGGCTATTGCCGATCCTACGGCTGTACTCATGGAGCCATCAATGCCACTTGTCCCTCTATTTGCGTAATATTCTATGGATTTTATCGGATCAAAAAGCTGCATATATCGAACAACGGAGCTATTTGCTAAATGTAAAATGGTATTATCATTTAGGTATTGATTTAATAGGTAAAAAGCCTGTATGTCCGTAGTTGATTTATCTGTACTGAAAAACTGAGGCAAACGATCCTTGGCTTGCAAATCAATGGTTTTCCATTTTGCTTCGAAATTAATTGTGTTTGTGATGAGTTCAACCTTATTCATTTGACTAAAAAAGTCAATCGGATTTATTTTTAAATGCGTTCCAAGACAATGAAATGAATCGATTCCAATACTTGAATGGTTGATGGCAATATGATGTTCTGGAGGATTTTGAATAAAAAAAGCTTTGATTTTTTTAGATACGATTGCATCACCAATTGTAATAAGGATTTCAGGAATAAAAGCTTCGAGATGCTCATTCGGAATTGCATTCAGTGTTCGGTCAATACAATTAATAAAAGCGCCATCGTTTAACCCAGAGGTGTTTTCATTTAAAACAAGTACGTTTGTATTTTGATTGAATTGAACAAGTTCGTTATTAAGCTCTGAAGATCCAGCATTTTGACCACAAAGAACAATCGTTTTCTTGCCGTCAATGATTTTAATGATCTTACTGAGGGGTTCTGATTGATCATCAACAACATCTATGTTCTTGTGATTTACTTCCTCATCAGCCATTGAGGTTTCATATAAAGGTTCTTCAAGATGTACATTGAAATGTATCGGGCCTTTAGGATTTTGGTAAAGCGATTCCATTTTAGAAACACAATTCTCAATAGAGTTCGTTGATAAAACATTCACATCTTCAAAAGATTGAGAGGTTTTAACATGGCTTCCAAATATAGAATCTTGCATAATGGTCTGTCCATGACCTTTGTTAATCAAGTTTTTTGGACGATCAGCAGAGATAACCAAAAGAGGTATTTTACGGTAAAAAGCTTCAGTAATTGCAGGAAAATAATTTACTACGGCAGAACCTGATGTGCAGCACACTGCAACAGCTTCGTTTAGTACCTGTGCGATCCCCAAGGCATAAAAACCAGCAACCCTTTCATCATGGATGATATGTGTCTTAAAATAGGGGTCGTTGTCAAATGCAATTGCAAATGGTGCATTTCTTGAACCGGGAGAAAACACAATGTGACGAATCCCATGCCATTTACATTGCTTCACGATGTTTTGTACTATGGGTTTATTACTCGTCTTCATATTCACAAAACTAAAGTTTTTCTAAAACGCTGATCAGTGTTTTACTTTTTGATTCTGTTTCTTCCCATTCCATTTCTGCAGAAGAATCTTCAGTGTATCCACCACCAACATAAAGGTATGCAGTGTCATTAAATAGTTGACAGCACCTTAAATTCACAAAGAGCTGAGTTGTATCTTTTCCAGTTACTCCAATAAATCCAGTGTATAATTCTCTAGAGTATCCAAGCTCATGACTTTCAATTTGATTAATAAGGGCAATGGATTCTGCTTTTGGAAGACCAGATACCGCAGGTGTTGGATGCAAGTTACGGGCAATACTTAAAACGTTATGGTTTTTGAGGTCAAAGGAGAAGTCAGTCCTTAGGTGAACCAAATTTCCGGCTTCACTGTCGTATGGTCCTTGATGTTCAAGGTTTTGGATTCCGTTCAGCTTTAGTGTTTCTGAAATGTATTCACTTACCCAGTTTTGCTCATTGTATTCTTTTTGGGTCCATGGTGAAAGCTTATTTTTTTCTTTGGTACCTGCTAAAGACATAGTAAAACCAGAATCATTAAAGGATTGAAGTAGGGTTTCAGGAGTTGCACCAATCCATGTCCCTTCCGCTTCAGATGAGATCAGATAAACAAATGCTTTCGGGTAATTACCGCATAGGGATTCAAAAAGTTGAAGAATTTTACTTGAATCGAAATGTGTTTTTTTTATTCTAGAAAAAACGAATTTATTAAAGGATTGATCCCGTAAAAACTCAATAATTCGATTCCCAAATAATAAATATTTTTCTTTTGAAATCACTTTAGGTTCTTCCTTTGAAAAATGCAATTGAAATGTACTTTGAAAATCAGATTGATTTGGAGTAAAGAGGTATTGTTTGTTCTGATTAAAATTACTGAATATAAATCCTTTTGCTTGATTGTCGTTTTCAAGAATCAGATTGAATTTCCCTGCTTTCTTTACAATGGAATCATTGGGTATTCGATATGCTAAAAAATCTGACATTCGTTTCTTAAATGTCTACAATCATTACCGTTAACCTTCCAGTGCAAATTAATTTTTCAGATCCTTCTTCGTGGATGTCAACTTGCCACAAATGTGTGCGTTTTCCTGCATGTATGATTTTCCCCTTGGCAATAACATTTCCTGAACGAATTCCTCCCACATGGTTTGCATTAATCTCGATGCCTACAGGGTGCTGTTTTGTAATGTCCAATAAAAGTGTAGAACCCATTGATCCGATACTTTCTATTAGAGCAGCACTTGCTCCTCCGTGTAAAAGTCCCATTGGTTGATGCGTTCGCTGGTCTACTGGCATTTTGGAAACCACATAATCATCTCCGAGCTCAATGCATTCGATACCTAACTTTTCCATTAGGGTATTCTTGTTCATTGAATTGATTAAATCGATAGGAACTTGTTTTAATTTTTTCATAATGCTTTAACAAATATAGCTCTTTAGTTGTTTTGAATCCCTTATAAAGGTTCGATTTAAAATAGAAATTGTGGATTATTTTAGAAGACCTCTAAAAAATGTTTGTCAGTTTTGAAAGTATTACTACTTTTGCCTCGGAGAATTGGCAGAGTGGTCGATTGCGGTAGTCTTGAAAACTATTGTACCGAGAGGTACCGGGGGTTCGAATCCCTCATTCTCCGCTAGAAAAGAGTCTTGCATCGCAAGGCTCTTTTTTGTTTAAGGAAATGGGATGAGAATCCTTGGGTTCGAACCGGGACGCATTTGAGCTAGTCAAACTTTTACAAAATAAAACGGTTTGATAATCCCTTATTCTCCCCTGATAAAAATAAGAAAGCCCCGTATTGATAAACTACTGGGCTTTTGCTTTTAATGAACCCCAAAATCATTCTGGATTTGCTTGTATTTGTCAGAAGACAACTCATTTTGAATCTCTGTAAATCCATCGGGGTAGATACTTTCTTGCATAATCCATCTAAAACCATCTTTATTCGATTCGTTTATTACGTAAAATGCTTTGTACTGGTTTTCAAATTTATTTAGCAGTTTTGCATAATTGTCTTGAATGGTTTGATAAATAATTAAAAAGTCATGATTTGACTTGAGAATATCATAAGTTTCTGGGTAATGTCTTTGAGCAAATAGCAAGTATTCTTTGATGAAAAAATCAAATTCAAAATAAGCTGCCATGTTCCCCTTAGTCCAATTTGCCCAGGTTACATAACCCCAATCTTTATCTATATTTTGGTAGCATGGCAATATATCATACATGTATTTGGCACCAATATAATAGGCATTGAATTCATCGAGAAGGCCTAAGACTCCATGACCTTGAGCAGATTGTTCTCCAATGATGTATGTACTAAAGCGTAAGGTTCTATTTTTTTCTGAAATGTGAGGTTCTAATTTTCTTGAAGGAAATAAGATCCCTTTATCGATTTCAATCCAATATTCTTCACCTGGCGCGATGTAAAACCCCTTATGAATGAAATCAAGACTAGCTTCGCCACACTGACAAGAATTCATTTCCCAATAAGGGATATAATGGTTATATGAATGACATATTTCATGAATATTTGTTGCCATCTTTCCTAATGCAGCTTCGTATGAATCCCAATTCATGAATTCATAAGTATCGGTGTTTTGAGTTGTTGAAATGGTTGAACCGTTTCGGGAATAATTGTATGATGACTCAAGACCGTCATGATTCATTAAGAGATTGTATGAAGTAGGGGAGTAGAATGCGATATCTTCCAGTAAAGAATCTTTAAGGGTTTGTGCTTGAATCCCAAAATTTGTTGAGATTAAGCTAAGAATGAGAACTAAGTATTTGATCATAATCGCGAGATAAGGTGTTTCTATAATTACAATGCGATTTTTATATTCTCGTTACATGATACTCATTTGTATGATGAGTTGTAACCAAAAACAATATCCTCCGCTAGGATATAAATCGTTAAATACATTCAGATGAAAAAAACAGTCTTAATCCTTATTCTAATATTCTCAATCCAAATCTCATTTGCTGAAAGTCATAACAGCTTAATTAGTGAATCGAACTCAAATGAAACACCTTATTTCCTTTTAATATCAAATGTCAATCAGGAATCTAATGTTAAAGAAGCGATGTTGTGGCCAAGAAAAAGAAGAGGGTGTCATGGTGGTAAAAAACAAAAGCGACGAAACAAAAGAAGAATCAAACGTTCTCGAAAATCTTAAAAAACAGTCATGAAAAACACGATCCTTATTTTATCCCTAATTGTTACATTTTATGCAGGTATGATAAATGCCCAAGTGATTCAAATCACCTGCCACGACACGCAATATTATATTAAAAATGGCAAGGCAGAAAGCATTGAAAATATCCAACAAAATTCTGATCATATTTCCGAAATTATTTATGCCGATTGTGATTATACCTTAGACCTGAATAAAATGACAAGCACATTTTTTAGTCGCTCTCTTGGGAATATTGGGAGTACTATTCCTATTACTAAAATAAATCGAAAAGGAAATGTATTTGAAATAGAATTATTAGATCAAGGCAGGAACGATCCAACAAAACAATATATAATAAAAGTTGTAGTTGACATTGAAAATAAAACCTTCACACAAATATATTACGACTCGTATACAGATCAGACTTTTTTCTATCCTACTGGAAAGATTACAATGAGTTTTTATGAAAATCTCTAAATATCCAAATCGAATAGTTTAAATAATCAAATTAGCTATCATGAAAAATATTCTTTTTATTTCTTTTGTACTTTTCACATTTGTCTCAAACACCCAAACCATCAAAATTACTGTGAGTGAGGCACAGATTTTTGCCAGATTTGGAACCCACACCAACGAGGAAGTATTTAA
>Ga0257121_1002348_pt1 | contig 13384 bp, 9 predicted proteins | sample SI106_100metaG_FD_190180 | JGI IMG/M metagenome (GOLD analysis project Ga0257121, IMG submission 190180) | Marine microbial communities from Saanich Inlet, British Columbia, Canada - SI106_100 | ecosystem: Environmental > Aquatic > Marine > Inlet | place: Canada: British Columbia | collected... | reverse complement strand
TAGTTTCCACCAGAACTGATACTGCCCCCCGCAAACGTACTTTGCGAAGACGCGCGCACATAGACATCGATATGAGTATCCCCGTTGGTCAAGAGCTGTAACCTCATCGACTTTCTTTCGGTGTCGGTCCAACTGCTGGACAGGTAATAGAGCGTTGCGCCTAACTTTTCAGTGAAAGGGTTCGCAAGCAAAAACGAAGATCGAAAGCCATCGATATCGCCACCAAATGCCTGCCCCACCCCAATAAACGATTGCAATAGCAACAAGCCCGCAACGCACCAGCCTTTTACGGGATTGGATAGTTTTTCAATTTTGTTCATTCAAGTATTTTCCACAGGCAGATGTGATCTCTGAGAGACTTGAGAGATCTTTCCCAGTTTGAAAAATGTGTATAATTTTACCAAAGACCAGCCTGACCTTAAGCCAAATGGACAATAAACCAATACCAGCTCCGATTACTATCGAGGCCCCTGAGGGCGCCAAGAAACTCAATATTACGGTAGATTTTGAAACTCTATCCGAAGAGCCAGAAATTGCGCAAGATGATCAGAAAAGATTAGTCGAAGAAGCCTGCGATAAACCCTGGCGTGTACTCTACGAGATAATTCCTAGCTTCAAAGGGAAGTAACCTCGCCCTTGTAGCCCGGCTCTGGACCCAGCCGGCAAAACAGCCTTCACTTTGTTTATCTCAGACCGGATAGCAGAAGCCGCTACTGGCTAATCAGGTCCATCACCTTAGCGAAAGCGCCTTCGTGAATCCCGGGCGTGCAGGCCCAGCCAGTATTAAGACTCGCATAACCGGCAGGCAGTTCTGATGAACTTTGGTAAATACACTGCCGGCCGGTCAACGTATCGATAGACCTTAGCTCCCCCCCAGCGCCATTAGCTGCAACGCCCGTATATCGGTTACTTGAGGAAATCCCGAAGGCAACCGCCGTCAGGCCGATAAGTATTCCCAACGCAATAATTATTGCTTGCTTCATAAAAATATAACTCCCCTACGGATAAAAGCCACTTTGCGGCTATTCTTTTTGCGCCTCGCCGCTTGGCAGTCGAATCATAATGGTAACCCCATCGATAACGATATCGCACTTAGCCAGCGGTAATACCTGATTGGAGGCGCTATCATGCAACACCGTCTCTCGCGACAGAAAAGAAACCAAGCGTGCTTTTTGATATAGATTCATCGAGTTGCAAAAGTGAACTAATTTCTGCATCTCCGCGGCCTCGGCCTGCTCCTGGCGAATTTGAGCTTCCGGCTTTTCTGGCTGCTGTCCCGCTGAGTTGTCGTCTGCGGTTCCAAGATCTGGATCCGTTCCCAAGGTTGGTTCAAACTGGCTCGCGGCACCACTCCTGAGGCTTTCCTTCATTTTATCAACGCCCTTAACAAGCCCTTCAAGCTGGCCAAGAACTTCAATCGGATCGGTTTTAGCGCTATCGCCAGTCACCTCCGCACCGCTGAAAGATGTTGGATCAGTGTGATCCTCTTCATCGCTCCTCTTTTCTTGCGCATTCTCGGTCATATCGCTCTCGCTTAACTACAACAGATTGAATTCAAGCATTAATATCGGCTTAACGTAAAACTAGTGTTTGAACCTGACTGGGCGCTACGGTGAGCCCAACAGAGTTCCACATATTTTGCAATGTCATATCGACCATTCGCACTACTGGGAGACAGCCCATCAGCAAACTTGTTGCGCACGATACTCTGAAATTAAAAGACATATCTATCGGAGGGCATGTCACACCGCCCATCAGTCCCGCATTATCACCGTTTGACAGTGGCACGGAAGTAACCACGTTATGGGCTGGGGTAAAAGTCTGAAATACATGCATAGCGGTGGTCATTGGTAAGGCCATCGGATTCATCCCAAGATTGGGGTACGGCAACGGCACCGGAATAGGACCAACTGGGGTCGGGATTGGTGTCAATGCAACATCAGGGAATGCAAAATTCAGTCCGGGCAAAGTGTAACAGTTATTAAACATTTAACCTCCGATTAGCCCACATGAACCCTTTCCCCATCAATACGCAAATCGTTCTCCGCCAGGATTACGCCATCTTTGCACTGGGTAACAGAAAATCCTTCCACTTTTGTAGTCATAGTGCCGCACTGCACGTTCTCTACATCTTTGGTGTTTCTGAAGACATTTCTCGCGTTTTGGAAAAGCGACTCTAATGTGGTTGTAACCGTACGGAAATTTCCATTGACTTGATCTCCAACCACCTTCGCTATGCGCACCACAACACCTACCTCGTCAGCGATAAACTTCATCATGGGACTGCTCAAAAAAACCTGATTGGCTCCAATTTTAAGATCACCAGCGGAAGAGAGGTTGGTCTCTTCTTTAGAGCTTACGCTTATTATCTGCTCCGATTCAATTCGGATTGATCTGGGGCTGTAGATATCCAACGGCGTATTGCTTTCCCTTCCAAGAACCGATGTAATGAATCCTGGGCGATTCGGGGGCGAAAGTAACGCAACAACGTCGCCCTTCTTGGGGTGAATCAGGCAACTTAGCGCGACCGTCACTTCTTGCTCAAATCCGTTGTCGTTCACCACTCGAAACCGGTCTTTATTGCAATCTTTGACCGTCCCAAGGCTTGTCGCAATGATCGACTCCTGGTGGGGATCGGCCTGCTTAATCTTCAAAACCTTCATCTTTTGCTTCTCATCCGTTTGGTAACTACGAGTTTACCCGTTTTCCCGATCATCGTTTAGTCTCATTGACAGTTTTAACGTCCCAGTCCAGTCGGTATCGTCGTCCTCAATCAATTTATCAATCTTTGCGTATTTTAATTTAAGGTAGGTTAGCGCGCTTCCACGAACATCGTTACCCTCAATTGTGCTCTCAGTAAAATTGACTTGATCGAATCTGGTCTTTTTCGCACTACACCCCATAACCACTGACTTCGAAAGATCAGCTTCGCTAAAGTCTACGAAATCTATGTTGCTCTCTGTGAATTGTGCACCCTTTAACACTGCTTGCCTAAAATTGCTTTTCTCCAATCCCGCTTTATAAAATCTTGAGTATTCCGAATCCAGATTTTCAAATTGGCTTTGCTCCATGTTGCAGTCATGGAAACCCGTTGTCTGCATTTTACTGAAATTAAAAATATTTGACTTGAGCGAACATTCCTGAAAATGAACCCTAAAAAGACTCATCCCAGTCCAGTCGTGCCCATCGAGATTTGCTTCATGCAGCATCACGGAATCGAATTTACAGTTCCTGTGGAAACGCAACTGCTCTGTTTTCACCTTCATAAACGCGGTTGTTTGAAGACTTACATCCCTGAAGGCGCACTGTTTAAAGGTACATTGCATAAATGAGCTTCTGAGTAGTTTTCCGTTTTCAAACGTTGTTCCCTCAAATTCAACCTGCGCCCACTGAGCCGCCTCATCGTCAAAACCCTCAAACACGCAATCTTTGTAGACAGCGTTTATTCTCATGACTTTTGCACCTTCGCAATTATTCCAAGTGCACGAGTAGAATTTTGATCCTGTGATAACACCGTTGACCTGATTGCAATCGACAAACGAGCACTGTGAAAACACACAGTTAACAAATTTTGCCTCTTGCATCTCAACTTTTCTGAAGTCACATTGCTTAAATTCTGACTCAATAAAGGCCACACCTTTGAAGTCGTCTCCGTGAAACGTTTCGTTAATTGAAGTGTGCGAGATTACGTTTCCCAGTCCGTCGATTTTTTCCTGGACGGTATCTAGTTTAGGTAATTGACTCACGGCGACCAATTCTCGAGTAAGGTGCGCTCAAGATTACATTCTGAGAAGGATGCACCCCCAATACGGGAATGCAAAAATTGAACAGAAAACAACCGACTGTCATAAAAACTGGCATCCCTAAGGTCGGCATCCTGCATATTTGACATCGAAAGATCACAATGCTGAAACATGGATTCTTTAAAATCTGTCTTCAAGAACCGGCAATTGAGCATTCTATTCTTAACCCATAACATCTTTTCGCAACGCGCGTTTGAGAAATCTGAGTACGTCAGAGTTGAATCCCTAAAGTAGTTGCCACTTAGATCCACATCCCGAAAGTTCATCATATTCAATGTGGAGCCCACTATTTCACTACCGCTTATGGTTGTATCGGTATTAAAAAGCACTTTTTCACCTTCGCAATTGTAGATGCGTAGTTTCGTGAGTCTCGAATCTACCCACATACATCGAGTAATCTGACTGTCTTTTAGCTTAGTTTCGACCCAATCGACCTTTTGGAAAATCACACGTTCCAGCTTTGTTTCGTCTAGTTCGACCTTACGAAATACACTTTCTTCTACAATGGCCCCTATAAAACTTGTGCGGCGAATCGTAGAGTCTGTAAGCGTCAATTTCTTAACTAAGTTCTGTAAGAAGCGGCACTCCAGAAATTCGCTATCCTTGATGGTCGCCGATGACAGCACCGTTTCTTCCATATTGCACTGTCTAAATTGGCTGGTGTTAATGTGACACCCTCCAAGATTCGATCTTGTCAAATTACAGTTCTGAAACAAACAGCCCGTGATCTGACTGCGAACAAAAACCGCACTCTCAAAATTGCATTCCACAAAGGTAACATTAACCAAATTGGACTGCTCTAAGTAAGCGCGAGAAAAGTCTTCATTTCGGATGATTCGATTAGCGATCGAGGCCTCAGAAAAATCGAGGATCACTCGGGAGAATGCCGTGGTACTGGCTGGCGAGCTTACTTGCTCCGATAACTGACTCTGAGTTTTCCCGTGGCTCGATTCTCCATCCGGCATCAAATGAGCGCCGAACGCGTATCCCTTATGCCAGGTGATGTCTCCGTCGGTAGCCTTTTCCTCAAGGGTTTTTAGGTATTCTAGAACCTCCACGGATTCCTTATGGGTAGTCTGCCGCGCATCTTCGAATCGACTCTCAACAAGTTGTCGTCCGTCCGCATTCTCAGGGTTATTAATCTTTAGGTAATCTAAAGCGGCTTTTTCTGCTTGATTAAGCGCTTTGGTCGCGACAAGCTCATCCCGAACGGCTGTGAGTGTCTTAAAACCCGGAGGACGCGGCAAAGAAATTTTCGTCTTCTCTCTGATCAAGTCTTTAACTTCAGCAATCCGACTCGTTGCTTCATCTACCGCTTTATCGAACTTTTTCTCGAACACCTCCCGCTCATCATCGGGCATCTTTAGTAAGCCTTCTGCAAGTTTGGGATCGGACTTCAACTCTTTAATTTTTGCATTAAACTTGTTTTCGAACGTCTTGATAGCATCATCTCGCTTAGATTCAAAGGATTCCGACGGAGACACGCTGAGCTCGGTCATCGAATCATTAAGTTCCTCAATTTTTGTGAAATCTATTTTTTCTAGATCCAAAGAACCATCGGCTTTTCGTGGGCTAAGATCTTTTTGAAGTTCAAAAATCTTTTTTTGAACAGGATCCTCTACTTCGACAACCGCCTGTCCACCTATGTTTTTTCTGGTATCGGCAATCACTTGCCTTAGCCCGTCCACCTGCCCCTTAATGCCCTTTTGCATTTCAGGAGACGCAGATTTTACTTGCTCTTCTAATGCCGCGATCGCTTTTTCCTGTTCTTTAAGCGTCTTTTCAACCTCCTCTTTGAACTTTTTCTCCGCACGATCAACTGCAAACATTTTTAGACTCTGAGAATCCGGCTCAGCAAAAATCGCCATTAAAGTTTTCTCGCCTTTCGGAATCAGATCAGTTCCGCTAAATATGAGCCCCGCCTCTCTTAGACCATTCTCGGTTCGTAACTCAGTCGCTGAGCGGTAATGAGTAAATGACTTCTTAGCTTGGCTTTTTCTCTCGTATCCAACTGTTATGCTCTCCAAGTAGTCCCAGTCGTGATTATCCGTTTTTAATGAACCATGGAAAATTAACACTCCCAGTTCGGCATCGGGAAAGAACCACACCGTGTCGGGTTTCATCTCCACCTCGGAGAAATCCGTATTAGTTCCGCCGTTGGGTTTTAAAAAGCTCCGCACTGAGAAATCAGGTATCGATCCTGATAACTCCGCAATATTCGGATGCATGTTTTGGAGGCGAAACTGGCAGGTTTCAGTGAGTTCATCTTTCACCCATTGACCTGAGTGTGCTCGGTTAAAGTAAAGCGGGTCGAAGTCCCCAGGATAGCCGGGGAAGAATTTTTCCACATAATCGTCCTTAAAGGAACCTGTGAGCGCAGTCCGTGTAGGGTGAGTAACAGGTAAAGGCAGGAATGTTCCGGGTCTTACTGCATTGTCTGGCGAACCCATCATGTCAGTGGCATCTTCTACCCGAGGAAGCGGCCAAGTCTCCCCGTCAGAGTTCAGGCGGTGTCCGATGCCAACGGGATTTCCCGTATAGTCCTCCCCCCCGTACGCGTTCTCCCATGTCAATGGCAGCGAGTCAAGCCTTTGTGGATCGCTAAAGGTTGTATATACCCCTGCATGCTTTTTCCAGACCCTTTCACCGAATACATTCAATCTTTTTTCGGTTGACCCTACAGCAGCTGATACGTAACCGGAGCCTAGTCCCTCGTGCCCACGGGGAAAATAGGAACCATAAATTAGAAACTCACGATGGATTTTCGGGAAAAACTCGTCTATCGGTATCTGGCTTGCGGCTAAAGGTGCGGCAGCCTTCCACACATCGATCTCGGTACGGGTATCACCCGTGACCAGGTCCCAGCCTATTAAGGCCGTATGAAATTGATACCAGTCTCCTGCGATTCGATGAAATGTTGGAAAAAAAGAGACTTGAAGCGGCTTGATAACTTTCATAGTTGGTTGGTTTGCGAAACTGTTATATCCGCTGCCGTAACGGTCCCGCTGACACCTTCCATCTCGCTATGTGCAGCTGCAATACCTGCGGCTAAAAGATCAGCTTTTGCTTTCGCCACTCTAACCGTCGCTTCATTCGACCACTGTGCCTCGCTCAGAAGTCCCACATAATTCGCAATGCGAGTCGTAAGGCTGACGGTTTCATCGGTTGCGGCAGCGGTTTCTTCTTGCTCGGCTCCGGACACGTCGTTTTCCACGTAAAGAAGGCACACTTTTACGGTATTTTTGTTAAGGACCATTGTTAAACTCTCACTCGACCCAATGGAGCCCGCCTTAACATCCCAAGTCAATTGACCCACCATGGCCTCAGGGGGCGGAGCCTGGAAGACAAAGTTTACTCCGCTGACGTTTAACTCCCCTTGAACCCCTTCCCCCGTTGAAATATCCATGTTGACGCCATACTCTGCCGCACTGCTAACATATTTCTCACCAATGGAGGAGTTCGAAAAATCAAAAAGCCGAGTTTCGAGCTCTGAGTTAAATCCAACCGTCGAAGACTCTGTTACTTCTTCTGCGTTGAATATCACTCTTTTTGACTGAAGATTTTCAATCGTCGTACCCCGCCCTTCACGGATTGAATTCAGTTCATCGCTTGTTTCTACAAAACTCCTGCTGCCGCCCCAGTGATAGGAATAGGTATCCCCCAACGTTTTTTCGAGCGATGCCCAGTTGTCCGGTGAAGTCGTACTCTCTGATAAGTCCCAGTCATCAGGATTCTTTGACCAAATGTTAAAGGTGGCTGATCGTCCCACGTGAATTCCCATGTTCGCAGCGTGATTGTTAAAATGGAACGTATTACCAACAGGAAAAGAATAAGAATCCCCTAGTTGGAGATCCGCATAACAACTCAAGGGTGTGATGCACCCTAAGATTGCAGCGTCGCTTGTGACCGGAATCCCCGCCTGACGAATTGCATCGTTAATCACCAAGCCGCTAAGGGCTATCTGGTTGTCATCTTCTCCATAACTCACATCGCGACTCACTCCATCAGCTGCATACCAAGTTTTTGAATCGGTTAGGCTTTCGGTTGCGCCACTGCCCCGATCGATAGAAATGCTTGGCCATTTTCCGTCGTCAAGCATGCCCCATTTGGATCCCGCCTGATTATCCGTATCCGTAGACTGGGCATAGTAAAGGTCCTCGGTTGCGTATCGACCCTCATCACTGCTGCCGATACTCGTTGTTCCGTAACGACCTAGATTCAAAGTGACATGACTGCCATCGTAATAGTGGTAATCAAACGCTGCAACCCAACTCTTTTCGCCAATGAAGGCTGTTTCAGAGGCGTCGTCCCAACCTTTTATCGACACAAATGAATCGCCGACAGTGACAGTCGGCGCGCTGGTGTAGCCACTGCCGCCATCGCCAGTACCAACAGTTATACTCGTTACCACATTGTCAGTGAGAACGGCGGTTGCGGTTGCGCCACTGCCCCCGCCATCATCACCGATGGTCACGGTTGGCGCGCTGGTGTAACCGCTGCCGCCATCATCAAGCGTTATACTCGAAACTTTCTCGTTCGAGACAATAGCAGTTGCGGTTGCGATGCTAGTGGCGGCGGTACCACCGGAGACCACTGTTGCGATCCAATCGGCTCCATCACCCCAGCTGCTACTGCTAGTGGTCGAAACTGCTGCGACCACTTCAACCGCTGCGTTTCCACGATAGGTTGACATCACCGCGCCATCTTGGAATTTTTGCCTCTGGAACTCATTGGCTACCGATGCAACCTTGAGAGCATTGACGCCGCCGAACTTAATGTCGGAGCTGGTGGCACTCTGATCTTGTGTGTACTGGTATGCGGGTTGAGTCATCATCAGGCTGCGTTTTTGCTTGGCGTAGGAGATTGCAGAGCCGGTCGCAAATAAGGCTAACCTGTGATTTACGGAGTTCTTAACATCTGTATAGTCCGCAGATGTAGCCGCGCTAGCCGCACCCACTTGGATCACGGTTACCGAGCGAAGTTGACTGTCAGTATCAACGTTGGCTGTTTCCGGCCCTTTCGAAACTAAAGTTACTCCGTAACAAGAATCAACATCACCCGAATCCGTAAGGGTGCCATCAACGCGAGTTAAGTCGAGTCTCTTGCTTGTGGCTGAGCTACTGTCACCCAATATAAAAGCATCGGAATTGCTCGGGGTATAAGTGAGGCTCATGGTCGCTTAGCCATGTACGCCTATTATTGGATTTCGACTTGCAGCGCCAGCTACCCCGTTAGCGGTTCCCGCTGTGATTTGTAGCGTTGCTTGATCTGCGGTAGCCCCTTCTGTTTCCGCCGTTGGAGCAGCGTTGGCCTTCGACCTTGCCAAAAAAGTTCTCACATCGGTGAAGGAAAGTTCACCGGCCTGCCCTTTAGCCCAGGTTTCACCGAATAATCCCGTAGACTTGACCAATGAATCACCGAGCAGTGCAATGGTGGTCACCGAAACCGAGCCAGTGATCTCAAATGCCGCCTCCTGTAGAGTGCTACTATAATCTGAGGTAATGCGCATATTCGTAGGATTTGTGATTTTCATCGCAGTACCAGATACCAGAGTATTTATCTCCCAAGTAAAGGGTTGTAAAGTCAACGATCCTGTTGCGCCCTGACCTTTCCAAGTATCGGTATCGAAATAGGCTTCACCCTTCCACGACGCCGCCTTACCATCATATGGTTTGAGAGGACCACCCATGGTAAAACCCACCTCATCTGTGCTTAAGCCCATAAGCAGAGTGATATCTGTGCTGAGGTTAAACCCGGTTTTGATCTTTGTATCCAGGTTGGTTATATTGCGGGTCTCATGCAATACACCACTGATATTAGATTCGGATTCCGTTATGTCCCTTTGGGAGTATGTGTAATTTCCAGTACCATCATCATAGTTTGCTGAACGTCTTTGACCTTCTTCGTCCTCGATCAGAACGTCTCGCTTATTTCCTTTCTCCCACGAAAACATGACATCCCCTGACGCGCAAATTTCATAGGATTCGTTCAGGCCCATCTTTACGAGCTTATTTCTCGTTTTCCACCATTCGTCTGTTGGGACTTCGTCAAATAGCTGAGTCGAATCTATATTGTCTGCTGGAGTGGGATAATCCGTAACTCCTAAGTCGGAAGCATATTCAGGCGCGGAAGTCGAAGCATCGGTTTTAACGTCGAATTCGTGTTCCCAGTCAGAAAATAGTTTCTTTACCATGTCGTCAGTTATATCAATGCTCCACTTTTGTGCATCCTTTGAGTAATAGCTGAAATTAAGTGCAGGCCCAAGATTAAAATCTCCAGATCCGGTGCCAAACACCACCTGGTTTCCGGTAACAGTGCTCCACTTGCTACCAAACCGCCTGGAACTGAAATTCAACTCAGGGTTGTATTCATCAGGACCATTTGTTGTTGTGAAACCCGATGGAATCTCTACTTCGAATCTTGAACTCGGGTAGTTCTGATTGGTAACTGTGAGGTCTGATACGTTATCGACATTTATTTTTGGCCATTTTCCGCCTCTTAAGCCCTCGGCAATTTTCTGTCTCTGAGACTGGAAATTCTCCATGTCCAGCACTTCCAGGGAATCGAGACTACCTACCGTAACACTCTTAAATCCTTCTTCATACTGCACCATTGAATATCCGTCGGCCCAGGAAAAAGAATTGCCCTCACGAACCTTTTGGAACACCTGACCGCTCAGAGCCTCCCCAAGACTGCCCGCGCCAGCAATGATCACGGTTGGCGTACTGGTGTAGCCACTGCCGCCAGTACCACCAACACTTATAGTGTCTACCTTGTCGCCGGAGAGAGTGGCGGTTGCGGTTGCGCCACTGCCCCCGCCGCCACTGATGGTCACGGTTGGCGCACTGGTGTAGCCACTGCCGCCATCGGTGACCGTTATACTGCATACCCCGTAGTTTACGATAACGGCGGTTGCGGTTGCGCCACGGCCAACTACCTGCGCTGCAAAATCAAGGTAGGAATCATAAACGGGCGACCAAGCAGTTTGAAGGTCCTCGTGTATCGCCGATAACCATGCTAGTGGAAACAAGCCAGTCTGGGAGGTGGTAAAAGTGGGCGACGATAGGCTCCCAATGGTATCTGACAGTCCTCCCCCAAAAAACTCAAATGCGAGACCCGTGGTTCCAAGGGTTAAATTTGTGTCGTCCTTATCTGCTGTCACGGCTTGAATAAATCCGCCCGCTACCCATGTGGACCCGGAGGTTTCGGAGGTTTCAATATACGTTGAGAACAGATCAGCAGTGCCGTATTCTGTGGAACCGCTGGTTACATTCGTGATTTGCCACCCCTGGAACGGTCTATAGGTATCAGTAGTATCCCCAAATAAAGTGGTCTCTGCATGTTGAGCATCAGTAGTTACAGCAGACACTACGCTTTGACCCGCTTTTTCCGATCGCTAAGACTCAATGCCATCTTTGGATTATCCATTATTTATAAAGCCCAGTTTTTGTCAGTGCTTGAGTAACGATTGGTCGGGTGCCGGTTGTACGGATCAAAAAAAACCACCATTTTTTTTAACTGCTTTTGCTAAATTACGGCCGAATTCCCCGCCGAAGGCCTTCTCTTTCTTCGCCTTTTTCTTCTTTGGTCCTGGCGTTGTGACTGGAGCGGTTTCTGTCGCTTGGGTTGGGGTGTTGGAAGCAGAAGTAGATGCGCCGTCGGTAATGTTAGGCTCTGGTGAGCTTCCCGCCTTGGGCGGTTTGTTGTCGGTGTCGGCTGTCGCTACAGTAGCGGGTTGTTCGGCAACGTGGTCCTCTGCGTTCATTGGTGTTGGGCCCAGGGCTGGAGCAGGTTGTGCGGTGTTCATTCCAAGTCCCTCTGCATGGTTACTGTTTTGTGACGCTAACCGAGCGCCATTGGTCTGCAGTTTTGCCCCGATTCCTTTTACCTTTTCGAGATTGTAAAAGCTTGATAGCAAACTGCTTGTCAGATCTGTTGCGCCTGCATCAACCTTTATGCCGGTGGCCCCGGTTTTAGCCTCGACGCCCCCCGCAAGCCTATTTTTCCACGGACCAATATAGGTTACCTTTTTGTTGAATGTCACTTCGGTTTTGTTTTTGTTCCCTTCAAGTTTTGATCCATTAATTATCGATGAAAACGTGCACACATTTTTATTGAGTGCGGCGGTCATTTCGACCCGCGAAATCCCAACATCGACATCAACCTTGGTAGGTGGAGTGTGGCCGAAGACCGTCTTGACCCCTTTCAAATTGATTCCAAGGGAGAGACGTGGAACGAATGTGTACCCAAAACTAATAGCATGAGCGCTGTTGGTCATCTCTTTCGTGATTACATCACTACTTACTTTTGTAGTCGAACTGGTGGTGGCCTTAATAGTTCCCGTCTGCGAGTAGGATACAATGTTATCGAAGTTAGAACGTTCCCAGTAACCCCATCCTCCATCACTATCCGGGGCAGGAAACTGAATTTCGACGCTACTCGTCCCAGTCTTGTTTTTCCAAATCGAATGCGAATCCCCCTTTATGTAGGATGCGGTCGTACCCAATGAACGTTCGGTACTTAAACAGGTTGCATCTAAGCCGAACTCCGAAAGCGGATCGTCTACCTCATCCACGTCCGAGTAGTCCTTAAAGTTGGCAGTTGTTACCATCGAAATGGGGGGGTCGCTACTATCCACCGGTGCTGAAAAGGGTATAGATTTCCAATCCGACTTTTTGGTGGAGGCGGACGCATTTGCAGGCACCGGATAATTGTCCCCAGTACACAAACCGACTATCGAACCTATCCAGACAACAGGTTCAGCAATGGTCGTGAATAAATTTTTTATATTTACAAACCAGGCGGCCGCTTCCTCACTTATGCCTGAGATCGGAAAACTTTCGGTTAAACCAGACATGTCAAATGTCGGTTGAATTTTCCAGCCTGATCCCTCGCTTGTTAGCTTGGCCTTAGCATATCGATAGTCAGTATCACCTCTGAAAAAATCGGAATAACTCCAGTTTGTGGCCAGGTTAATGTCATTTCCATCATTAGTTCCTAGATCAAAGTTAAGACCTAGATCCATATTGTAGGAATGACCATAGGATCGGCTTTTAAAAATCGTTGTTAAATCATCCGTATACAAAAAGCCCGCATCGCTAACCCCAATCTTTGAGGGCAGTGGCCAGTCAAAATTACCAGTGGAGGAATCTTTAAAAGGAGTGCCTGTGAACGCAGAGTCACTAGCGCCGTCTTCAGAGACTGATGCAAACGAGTCAGTGGCACCGATCGCCACCACCCCATCCCCACCGGTGGCGAAGTCATAAGTTTCATAGTCGGTGTTGTCCCTTTCGGGATAGTTAAAGGTGTATAGATCGCCTATGCTACGGCTAACGACTGCCTTCTGCGGTGTAATATCATATTTATAATGATTTTTGTCTGTAGCTCCTTCAGACGCCATCATTATGTTTTGAAGGTTTCCGATCAATGATGCATCTGCCTCAGCGCCACTGCCCCCGCCGCCAGTGAAATCCACGGCTGGCACACTGGTGTAGCCACTGCCAGGATTGGTTACCGTTATGCTCCCTACGGTCGTCCCCGAGAGAACAGCATCTGCAGTTGCGCCACTACCATAGTCTGCG
>Ga0257121_1002343_pt1 | contig 13395 bp, 13 predicted proteins | sample SI106_100metaG_FD_190180 | JGI IMG/M metagenome (GOLD analysis project Ga0257121, IMG submission 190180) | Marine microbial communities from Saanich Inlet, British Columbia, Canada - SI106_100 | ecosystem: Environmental > Aquatic > Marine > Inlet | place: Canada: British Columbia | collected... | reverse complement strand
GCTTTACTGTAAGTGAAGGTCCGGAAATAGAAGATGATTGGCATAATTTTTCTGCACTAAACTTGCCAGAAGAACACCCGGCAAGAGATATGCAGGACACCTTTTTCATACAAACTAATCCTGATGTATTGCTAAGAACCCATACCTCATCAGTACAAGTAAGGTATATGGAAAATAACAAGCCTCCAATCAGAACACTTTCTCCTGGTAGAGTTTATAGAAATGAAGCTATCTCTGCTAGGGCTCATTGTATATTCCACCAAGTGGAAGGATTGTACATTGACGAAAATGTAAGTTTTGCTGATTTGAAACAAGCACTCCTTTATTTTGCAAAAGAAATGTTTGGGGAAAAAACAAAGATAAGGTTAAGACCATCTTATTTCCCTTTTACAGAGCCATCTGCTGAGGTAGATGTAAGCTGTAACATCTGTAATAGTAAAGGGTGTAATGTGTGTAAATACACAGGTTATTTAGAAATTTTAGGTTGTGGTATGGTGGACCCAAATGTTTTGGAAAACTGTGGAATTGACTCTAAAAAATATACAGGCTATGCCTTTGGAATGGGAATAGAAAGAATTGCAATGCTGAAATATGGAGTGAAAGATTTGCGCCTGTTTTTTGAAAATGATGTTAGGTTTCTAAAACAGTTTGAGAAAAGTATGTCGTGAAGGTTTTTAAGCAATAAGCTTTGGTAGTAAATTTTCCAAAAAAAGATATGTCGGGGTAGCAGGATTACAACCAACACTTATTTCACTAGATTACAGTAAGCTTTAAAACTAAAATTTGCACCACTTTTTGCACCGCTAACCAATCTACTAAAACAAACTTAAGAAATTTATTCGATTATCTTATTAATCTCATATTTTAAAAAATATAATATATTGTATTTTAAAATAATAAATTAATAGTATCTAAACTAGTATTTTTATTTTTTGACTAACGATAAACCCGTGTTCTACGCGCGTAAACACGCAATTACATTTAAGAACATAAGTAAACCTATAGAAATATTTTAAAACTCGCAAAAACATTTATTTAATGATTGTTTATTTTTAATAATCTCCGATAATAGTTTTTTACTTTTAAAAAACTGAGAATAACTTGATATTTAGAGTAACTAAAACCTACTCTCTTTTCACATGATTACAGCAAGCTTAATAGAAAAAACTTGCACCACTTCTTGTAACTAATCAGAGCACAACCTAAGTTAATAACTTTGTTGATAAACCACTTATCAACAATGTCTTAAATATTAAAAACTAAAATTAATTTAGCTACCCGCTTAAAGCCAAAATTTTAAAAGTTACAACCTAATTTGTTTTGAAGGTCTTTAAAACAAAGTTGAAAACAACAAAATAGAAGTGAAATAAGTAATGTTTGAATAAATGAGATTGTTGGAGAATTATCTCTGTTTCAGTGACTCTAATACTGAAATAAAACAAACAGAAAACTATAATATTTATTACTCAATAGCACATCATAAATGCTATTTGACAATCAAATATCTGAAAGCAAAAATCTGCTCCTGACTAACTCATGGGCTTTATATATTAATAAGAAGATGTAAAAATTTTCAGCTAGTTTATATCAAACTATCTAGGATACTTATATTTTCAAAAAATCAAAATTCATGAAAAAAAAGAAACAACTAATGAAAAAAAAATCTAGCAAGAAAATGAATCCCTCGGATAATGCTTCAAAGATATTTGAATCCATTTCTAAGATGGATTTAGAAGCTTTAGTTGTTTTACTTGATGAAGATATAAATATTAATGACACACCCTGTAAATACACCTTGTTAGGGGAAATGAAAGAGTGGTTTGATATCTTTAAATCTAAAGGAGATACATACCTAAATCAATCAGAAGGAAAATGTATGCTTATAATGTGTTCTGATGGTGATGCTACCAGAATCTTTACGGGTAATAAATCAGGACATAAATACTCTCTAAAATATAAATTAGAGAATAATGAAATAATTGAATTCATGCAATGTAATTACTCTGAAGGTGATCATGCTAAAGTAAAACAAAAATAACATGTATTACAGAACTTATACTGAACTAATTACCTTTTGCAAATATTTACCTATTCGTCAGTTAATGGCCTATAAAGATGCTGTAAAAGAGATGAAAAATAAAGAATTCTTAATTGCCCGTGAGGTACTAAAAATTAGGATTAGTAGAAAATATAAAGCATTCCAAAAACAATAAAATTTAGGATATGAAAAATCATAAAAAAATAATATTTGAGCTAGACAATTTAAATGAATTCCCATTGTACAATGTGAAAATATTAGTAGATAAAAGCAGCTCAGGCAAACACTCCACCTATACAGTAAGCGTAAATGAATATATTGACAATGCACTTGATAGTCTTAACAGATTAAGAGATAATATGAATAAGGAAGGGATTAGTTGGTCAGTATATTATATAGAAAAAGAGAATTCTACAGAGGGATATAAAATACTTGAAGTTGCAGAATCAAAAGATGAAAAAATATCAGAAAGAACTAAATTTAATTCGATGAAAACACAAAATTATCATCTAACACGATTAGTAGAAAAACTAGATTTAATCATAGAGAAATCACCATTACAATACTAATATTATGTTAAAAATACTCTTAAAAAAACACTCCTAAATAATGAATGAAGTATTTGATATCTGTGTAGCTATTTTAATTTGGATTGCAGATTTATTTAGAGTTACATATAAAGAAGCTAATATCTGGATATTTGTAATTATTGAGCCTATCCTATTTATAGCAATGTTATATATGATTATAAAACAAAGAAGAGAAATTAAATTATCTAAAAATAGAAAATGAGAATAATCTTAATTTTTTGTGTATTAATTATTTCTAGTTGTCAATCAGAAACATCTTTTGAATTCTCAACTTATTGGTGGAAAAGTAGCACCAAACTTAATACTCAACAAAAAGAGTTTTTGAATACAAATAATATTAATAAAATATATCTAAGAATTTTTGACTTAAAGTTTGATGAGAAGAATTCAAGTATATTAATACCTAAAGTCTATTCAGGATTTAATGATATCAATACAATTCCTGTTATATATATTGAAAATAAAATTTTCTCAAACTTTAATATTGATACTATTTATAATTTGATTCAACAGAATATAAAATCAGCAATAGACAAGAAAATAATTAATAGTACTAATAATCTGCAAATTGATTGTGACTGGACATTAACAACAAAAGAACCCTACTTCCAATTATTAAAAGCTTTATCAAAAGGCATTAAAGGGCTTAGTGTAACAATTCGATTGCATCAGATTAAATATGCTCAAGCAACAGGAATACCTCCTGTTGAAAAAGGAATAGTCATGATTTACAACTTAGAATCTCCTGCAGATGTAAATATAAAGAATTCAATATTTTCATACGACAAAGCAATGCAATACTTAGACGGGTACTTAGACAAATACCCTATTAAAATAGCAATTGCTCTTCCAGCATTTAGTTGGGGAGTTTATTATCATCATGGTAAAATTAAATCATTAATGTCAGATTTTAATCCCGAAAAGATTGACAATATGAATATGAGCAAAAATAAGGATGGTTATTACAAATCAAAAAAAGCACATTTTTACAATACTCACAGAATTTCAAATAGAGATGAGATAAGGTATGAATATCCAAAAATAGAAGAGTTAAATAAAATGATGACTTTTCTACTACACAATATAAAACAAGATAGCACAGAAATTATCTTCTTTAGTCTAAATTCAAATTTTCTAACAAATAATAAAATAAATTATGAAAAAATTATTTCTACTTATAATTAGCATCATACTAAGTTTAAACTCAAATTCTTGCGGACTTGAATTTCAATATACAGAAGAAGCAAATAAAAACTTCCTTATAACACAACTTGTTGCCGAATCGGAATTAGATACACGCTTATTCTCAACTAGTAATAATCTATACTATAAGTTAAATTATGACATGTATGATATGGAACGAGATAGACAATCAACAAAATTAAGAAAATTAGGATTTAGTGAAGATATAATTTATTTAATGAGTAGTAATATTGTGAAATCGATAAACATAGAAAACAATTTTATTAAGATTGAATTCAACTCTAATTATGATAGAACTATAAATAATATTTATGAGTTGAACATTTCAAAATTCTTTAACCAAACTATTATCAAAGAATTTAAGAGAAAAAACCAACTTAAACTACTTGAATTCATGATGTACAGAAGTATAGTATTACAAGGAAGAAACTCAAGTAAATCAACTAAAATTAATTTACGGAAATTTATTCGTGATGAAATTAAAACCTGTCCAAATGAGCTTGTTGAAGATTATGCTACTTTACTGATAGAATTGAGTCTTCGCATTCGTCACTCATATACAATAGTTTCTGATTATATGAAATATTTTGAGAATGCAAAAAAACTTAATCCAATAGCTTATTCTCATTTTTGTGGTGCAGTAAGTGCTCAATACGCTTTAATTCCTTCTAATGAATATTTCAAATACAGCAATGACAGAGAATTAAGCGTATATTTATTCACTAAACTACTTAAATACCCAAAATTATATAGTAGAATAATTTATGAAATAAACTATGTCATAGATTTAAAAAGTGAATTTGACTGGGAAAAATGTTTATTGTATTGTAAAAATCAAGAAGAAAGAGATTTAATACATTTAATTAAAACCTCAATCTTTTCTGGAATAAATATCTCGCTAATAGATTACTTTAAAGAGAGAACAAGTGAAAACTCAAAGACATTTGAACTAGCACTAATCCAATACACTCAAAGAGTTGAGAGAAACTTATTTACTAAGCTAAATCACGCAGGAAACTTTAAAGAAGGTTACAAAGTTAAATCAGTAAATAAATATGATTATGATGATGCTGTAGATTTAAAAAATTATTTAAAAGAAATTAAAATACAAAACAAAGTATTACTACATATTTTAAGAGGGTATTCATCATTTATGCTTGGTGATTTTTCGGAAGCTAGGAAAGAATACCAAATCTCAAAAAACTTGTTGAAAAACGCTCAATACCTAACAAAAAAACAAAAAAGTAATTTTTCAAAACAAATAGACGGATTAGAATTATTAGAGGAATTTAGCCATGATAATTCAGAAATAGATTATCATAACCTACAAACAAGATTAACAAAATTATTAACAGAAACATACCTTTCAAATAAGATGGGAACTTACTTTGAATTAGGACTAAATCTAGCGATTAAAAGGTATGATTTTATAACTGCATTAACATTTACATCTAACAAAGGATTTCATCAGGAAATCATTCTTGATATAATAATGGACAACAATGATTTATTAAAACTTCTAGAAAGAATTAATAAAGAAAAATTACCTTTTATGGACAGACTTCCAGCTTCCTTAAAATTTGTAGTAATTGAACAGATTGCTACTAATTATTTCAGAAATCATGACTTAATAAATGCTGAAAAATATTTCGACTTACTACCAGACAATATTTTTGAAAATGGAATAGGTGGGGAACCGTATTACTACAAAAATAAATACCAAAATTATTATTCTAATTTTACAATTAACACTTCAGACACAGAGAGAGAATCACTCAAAAAATACAATAAAAAGACAGCTATAAAGACAATTTTAGAAATAACAAATGAAATAGACCAAAAAAATAATATTGACTTCAAAAACGATAGCTTGTTATCAATAAGAATTAGAAAAGAAATATCAAATTTATACTTTGACTTATCATGCATGTACTCTACCCCATTTTGGGCTTATAGCAGAATTTGGAAAGGAGTATTGCTATATGGATTTCATTATACTCACTATGAACCATTCAATAACCTAAATTCTAAATTTGTTAAAATAAAAATGGATACATTTCTAAATATATATGGAAATCAAAAAACATCAATAAAATACTTAAATAAAGCAATAGAATTTTCAGACGAAAAGGAAAGGCTAGCTAAATTAAATTTTAAGTTATTAAAAAAACTAAAAGAACCGTTTCAAACTTCATTTCATAAAAGATGTTATAATAGTGTTAAATGGGAGTCAATAGTTAAAGACTATGAAGCAAAAACAATTTCAACAGCACTTTTAATAGATTCTTTATATCAAAATACTAATTACTTTAAAGAAGTAATATCAGAATGTACTGATTTTGAAAATATGAACCCAAAGCACAATAAAAAACCTGTGATTGAAGCTAAGGAAGAAATTAAAATTGAAAATGATGAAAACATTTACAAATTATTAATAACAATAATAATACTTATACTAATAATTATTATTGGAGTATTTTATTTTAAAAAAGCTAGCTAAAACATCAGTTAAAAATGAAAGAACTATCCGCTAATATAACGCACCAAACTCAATCTAATAAACCAGACTTCAAAACCCAAAAGCAAATAATTTTAATAAATAAAAATTTAAAATGGAAAATTTAGGATGGTTTGGAATAAAATCTGAAGAGAGTAGTATTTATCTTTGTTCTATAGATGCTTTGAGTATTCTTACTTTTATAAGAGGAAGAGATTTTCAGATAATTGAGATGTGGGGATCTAAAAACAATAATGAAAAAAACTTGCTTTGCAAGTATGAAGAAAGATTCTGGGTAAGAAAAAATCATTTTATAGAAATAGCTTCATTAATTGAAGAAGATGAAAATGAAAACATCATTTCTCTTAGAATAAATTTAGATAATGGAGACTATATAAATTTAATATATGGTCAATTATGGGTAAAAATATCTGACACTAAACTATTAAAAAAATGTACATTGAAAATTTTAGAACAATATGGGTATTATGCAGCAAATGAGATTTGGAATTTTGTCAATCAACAAAATTGTGAAATGCCAATTAACTATCTACAAGGAATGGAAGAAAGAGATATACTTGATAGCTTTGAAGAAACAAGAATTCAAAATCTAATGTGTAATCAAAATGAGAATAACATCTTAGAAAAAATGAAAATTCATGGACATAAATGTAATTTAAAAATCTAGTCACTCATTAACAAAAATAACTAAGTTTAACATATATGAAAAATATAGTTGTATTGACAGGAGCAGGAATTAGTGCAGAAAGTGGACTCGGAACTTTTAGAGGTTCTGAAGGGTTATGGGAGAAATACAAGATTGAAGATGTTGCTACTGAAAAAGCATTTCTAAAGAATCCAGCATTAGTATTAGACTTTTATAATATTAGAAGAAAGCAATTACTTAACTCATTTCCAAATGACGCTCACTTTGCCTTAAATAAACTAAAAGAAAAATACAATTTATCAATATTGACGCAAAATATAGATGATCTACATGAGAGAAGTGGTAATACAGACATAATTCACTTGCATGGAAAATTAAGAGAGTCTAGAAGCGTAATTGATAATAAGATTTATTCTATTAAAGGTTCGGAATTAAATATTGGAGATTATTGCGAACAAGGAGGACAACTCCGCCCAAATGTAGTATGGTTTGGTGAAGCAGTACCAAATATGAATTTAGCAATAGATAAAGTAATACAAGCATCTGTTTTTATAATTATTGGCACTTCATTAAATGTGTTTCCAGCCGCCTCACTTATTGATTACGCTACAAAAGCCAAAAGAATTATTATAATTGACCCTAACTCTTCAAATTACAATGGAATTGAAATTATTAATGAGAAAGCAACGAAAGCTGTTCCTCAATTAGTAAATGAATTGTTAGAATTAGGATAAATTATCAGCACAATGAAAATTTAAAAATAAATAAATGAAAATGTCTTTTCAAACATACTATCAAAATACGTTTCAATCACATTTACAAGAATTTTACAATTCAATTCCTGATGATATGAGACATCATAATCATCAGACTTTCTATGATGAAAATAAAACCTTTACAATTCAAGTTGATAAATTAAGTAATCATGGAAGAGGTACAAACATTGAACATTTGAATTTCTTAAGTCCAGAAGATAAAATACATTTTAGTATTTCATTGTTTCTGACTATACTTACAGATCAAGTATGTTACACATATTTTAATTCAATATACTCAAGATTTAGATCATTAACTAACTATCCAAAACTTACAGGAACTTGTTTGACTATGTGTCATATTAACGCACATCCAACAGAGATTTTTCAACATATTGATAAAGAGTTGGACTGGAATTATAGAGATATTTGCATTATAGAAATAAAAAATATTTTTAATGAATCAAAGGATTTTATGAAGCAAGAGATTCTTAGTTTCTTTAAAAATCATTTAAATGAAATTGATGGAGAAACTTTCTGGAAAAAATGTGAAGAAGAATTAAAATTCTAGCAGAAAAAGTCGCCGTAGCAGGATTACAGCAAGCTTTTAAACCAAAATTTGCACCACTTTTTGCACCGCTAACCAATCTAGTAAAACAAACTTAAGAAATTAATTTGGTTTTCTGATTAGAAACTTATTTTATAAAATAATCTATGTTATTAAATATCTAATTAATGTATTTTTGGCAAAACATTATGACTGACAATAATTATTTTCCTTTTCAATTAAACCATCAACAATCAAAGATATTTGAGGAACTAAAAGAGTTTTCAAATAATCAAGAAAATGTTTTTATTCTTAAAGGTTATGCAGGTACAGGTAAAACTACTTTAATGTCTGGCTTTATTAAATATCTTAAAAAAAATAAACAGAATTTCAAACTACTATCTTCTACAGGTAGAGCTGCGAAGATATTATCAGACAAGACTAATATGAGTGCATCTACTATACATAGCGAGATTTACACATTTAATGGTTTAAGTGAAGATCTAGAAGAAATGCATACTAAACAAGTTAATAAAATTGAAGACAGTGGACAGATTAGTTTAGTATTTAGTTTAACAAACGCTAAAAGTGAGAAAAAAATTTTATATATTATTGATGAAGCTTCTATGATATCAGATAAAAAATCACCAGGGACTTCATTTGCAAGATTTGGAGATGGTGATTTATTAAGTGATTTATTGAAATATGATAAGAAAGGAAAGTTTCTATTTTTAGGAGATCCTTGTCAATTACCTCCAATAAACCAAAAATCTTCTCCAGCTCTATCAGCTACACATATTACTACTAAACATAAAAAAGCAGTAAAAGAGTTTGAATTAACACAGATAATGCGACAAGAAGAAGGAAATGGCATTTTGAAAGCAGCTACTATAATTCGTAAATATTATGAGTTAATGCCTAGTATAAACTGGCCAAAACTACCATTGAGGAATAAAGACAACATCTCAATTGTTCAATCACAAGCCGAGTTAATTATTAATTATGTGAATACTATAAAGAAACAAGGTAAGGAATATGCTACTTTTTTGTGTCGAACAAATAAACAATGCCGTGATATAAATAACATTATAAGAACAATGTTGTTTTCCGACACAAGCCACATAAATATTGGGGAACTATTATTAGTTACACAAAATTCTCAATTAGTGGATTTAGTAAATGGTGATTTAATTGAAATTGAGAAAATTGGGAAAGAAGAATATAGGTGTGGTCTTAATTTTATAAATGTACAAGTGAAAGAATTGGCGTCTAAGAAATCATATAGCCTTCTGCTAATAAAGGATATTCTTACGTCTTCTGTAACAAATATCTCCGAAAAACAGCATAAAGATTTAATGATTGATTATTACCTTAGAATGAAGAAAAAAGGAATTCATTATAAGGATAAAAAATTTAAAGATCTAATGAAATCTGACGCTTATTTGAATGCAATAAGAGCTGTTTATGGATATTCTCTAACTTGTCATAAAAGCCAAGGAGGAGAATGGGAAGAAGTTTATTTATACCTTCATAAATCTATGTATTACACATTGAAAAATCCAGGACTTTACCAAGGGGATCCCAAAGGACTTTACCAATGGTGGTATACATCTATTACAAGAGCTAAGAAAACGTTGTTTGTAAATGATGATTGGTTTATTTGTTAATTTTTTTTATTTTTGGTAATTATGCTAGGGAATAATACGAAAGCCTATAAAATGCTTGTAGAAATAGAAATCTCATTAAGAGAATTCTTTATATCTACATTTAACAAAAGATTTCCTGAATCAGATTGGTTAAATGACATTAGCGGAAAAGGACCTTTATCAAGAAATATGATAGAGTCTATAAAATCGAAAAAAGCAACAACTATTAAAGAATGGACAGGCGGAAAATTTATACATGAACTGTATTTTTTAGACTTCCCTGATTTGTCACAGATTCTATCAAAAAAAACAAATAAGAACTTCTTTCCAGATTTAGACCACATAAAGATTGAAGCTATTTCAAGAAATATAGTAATTTTATTTCCTATAAGAAATAAAATTGCGCATTCAAGAATAATCAATCTTAGAGAATTAAAAATTGTTGAATCTGTACATGGGATAATAAAAAATTCATTAATTGATTTTGAGAATTTACTTTTACGTCAAAATCATGAAAGTGTGGTAGATACAATATTAGATATTATTGATAAAGTTGAAAACTACTTAGAAGTTGAGAAATTTGATAAGGACTGCTTATTGAAAATGCATGACTATCCAATAATTGAATCATTAAAATTAGATATATCTGCATTTTGTGATTTTATCCAATCATATAGAGTTAGTTATAGTAAATCTCAATCGAAGATTTCACTAAAAAAATTAAACAGAAACATAATTAACGAATTTAAACAAAAAATTATTAAACATGGGATTATTCGATAACGCAAACCCATTCCATAGAACAGTTTTACATGATAGAGATTTATTTTCTGGGGAGCGTCATATACATATTTTAACAAGAATAAAAAATATACTTAAAAGAACTGCTAACTCGAATCAAAGTAGAAATTTTATTATTTCAGGAGATCGAGGAGTTGGAAAGTCTAGCTTACTTAGTATTTTATCTTCTGAAGCAGAAGATTACAATAGTGTTTCAATTGATATTTTATTAACAGATCAAGTCGCATCTAACGAATGGGAATTTTTCTATTTATTGTTTAAAGAAACAATTAGTTCAATTGAAAAAAATATTGATGAAGACGACTTTATTGAATACAACAATAACCTTCTAAATATGGATCAGAACAATAACAGTAGACGTCTCAAGTTTATTGATTCTTACTATACTAAAAGAAATCTTCCAGATTCAGTTTTACCTCCAAACGAAATCATTGGAGATTTTAAGAGGATTCTTGAATGTTTAAGAACTGTAGAGAAACAGGAGATGTTAAAATTAACTTTCTGTATTGATGAGGCACAAAAAATTTATGATAAAAGAGATATTATACAATTAATAAGAGAAATTATTGAAAAAGAGATTGGTGTTTCTTTTATCCTTGTAGGAGAGGAACCAAAAAATGATGATGAATTAGATAAAGTATTTGGAGGTATGTCAAGAGGATTTGAAGTAGAGAAATTAAGATATTTTAGAGAATTGAGTGACATGAAAGATTTTTTTGAAACATCACTAAAAAAAATAGGATGGAATAATAAAGATATTGAAAGAAGAGGAATACACAAATATGAAAAGACTTTATTGAAAATAGGGAGTTTAACAAACGGGAAACCAGATTTTATTGTAGACATTGCTTCAAGAATGTATGAGCAAGGATGTGAAATAGGAAAAATGAAATTGTCTGATACAATACTAGATAATATAACTAGTCAAGTTGAGAAATCAACCAATATAGAGAATTTTAATATAAACAATCAAGATATAGAATTAGATTTCAATTCAAATAGAGCAAATTATATTTTAAAGTTAAATAGCAACAAACGTCTATGGGTGAAATTTTTGATTAGCAATTCACTAGGAGCTCCGTTAAGGATAATATATAGTCTATATCAAATGCACTTTGCAAAGGATGAACTGATTAAATATGATGAATTTCTGAATTTCTTTAAGGAATTAGAGAATGAAAACATTTTCACATCTTTGTATAAAAAACCGGAAGAATTAACATCTAAATTAGGGTTTAACCAAAACAAAGAAGATAAACAGAATAATGATAATCATTTTGAACGATTTCCATTTATATATCGTGGAAATTTTGATGAGTTAAAGTGGCTGTCAATTAAATCAGAAATAATTCACTCGGAAAGATTTAATTTTGAAACAAGAAAACATATTTACTTAGACATACTTGACACAATTGAAGATAAATGTGGATTTGGATCAAGAAATTCATTTGTCCGTTATTCACATAAAAACTTTAAAATATTGAATAGTAACGGAATTATTGAGTCATCCAATATTGAGGAAATAAACTTTCCTAAATTTCTAAAGTCAATCTCTAATAAGAAAATTGATATTAATACACTACAAGATATTGACAATAAGGAACAATTAGAATACGTTTACAAAGTGTTTGATTTAGCAAGTACAGAGAAAAAAGATATCGAAATGTTAACCATCCATATTTTTTTGAAACAAACTGGAGCAAAAATACAAAAAACAATAAATCAATTATATAATGAAACTCCATCGTATAAAATTAAGAAACCAATACTAAAATATCTAAAAGACAATGCTGCAAGAAATGAAGATGTCGATTTTGACTTTAAAATAGAACAATTGGAAATAGACCAATTCCCAAATATCAGCAACTTAAATGAGATAATCTTAACAAATAACATCTCATTAGAAGCTCAAAATAAAGTAATAAATTCAGCCATTAATAAGATAGTTAATAGTTTCACGGAAGAAGAGTTTGACTTTACATTAGAAGAAAAAAATATAATTCTATTAGTTAATAAAGCTAAAGTAATTCCACTTGCTAATTTATATAATAGATATAATGGGTTAGCATATATCTTAATAGCTAGTAAGAAATATAAGATTGCAGAAGAATTATTAGAAAAATTATATTTAGATTTTAGTCTAGGAAAAATTCTAAAAGAGGACCTTGATGCTACACCATATATTATTTATAATAACGCTATAATTGACTACTACAATAATAGATATGAATTATCAAAACAAAAATTTCATGAAGCTATTAAATTTATTAAAGAGAAAGAGATAGAGGGGTTAGAGGCAGGATATCTCCTAAAATTAACAAGTAAAAGGAAAATAGATAGTGTGAAAAATAAAAATCAAGAAATAGATTTTATCCAATACTGTAATGAGAATATTAGTATAATAGATAGTTTATAATTTCATTATTTAATAACTTAAGATTAAAGTCGGAGTAGCAGGATTACAACCTACACCCTATTTACATTATTATATAGATAGAATTACCTAAAACTCCAATCGTAAGTGTGTAAGTTTTCTACCGAGTGGCGCAACAAATCTATTGCTCCTCTAACATCCTTTTTGTGTACCATTTCAATAGATTGATGTATGTGTCTTGTTGGGATAGAAACCGCCCCCGCAATACATCCGCCTG
>Ga0257121_1002342_pt1 | contig 13405 bp, 16 predicted proteins | sample SI106_100metaG_FD_190180 | JGI IMG/M metagenome (GOLD analysis project Ga0257121, IMG submission 190180) | Marine microbial communities from Saanich Inlet, British Columbia, Canada - SI106_100 | ecosystem: Environmental > Aquatic > Marine > Inlet | place: Canada: British Columbia | collected... | reverse complement strand
TACAGAACCTGCCAAAGAAGCTAAAGTAGAGGCCAGTTAAAATGGCACGAGAAATGGCATGCAGAAAATGCAAAAGTGTTACAACAGGTAAAGTTTGTCCAATTTGTAAATCATCTGATTTAACACCTGATTGGAATGGAGTAGTTCTAGTAGTAGACCCAACAAACTCTGAAATCTCAAAAACACTAGGTATTACTAAAAAAGGCAAGTACGCAATCAAAGTAGTATAATTTCAAAATCCTTAAAATCACACTAGTAATGTAACATAACATTGTCATTTAATTCAAAAAAACAATTGCAATCGTTTCTTGCAGAAGATATTGGTAAAGGGGATGTAACCAGTGCTTTACTATCAAAGAAAAAAATTACTGCAAAAATTATTTCAAGAGAAGATGCCATAGTAGCTGGTGCTACTCATGCAAAAGAGATTTTCAAGTTAAAGGGATGTGCAGCTAAAATCATAAAAAAAGATGGCGCAAAAATTAAACCAAATGGTACCATCATGACGATAACTGGGGATGCAGGAAAAATTCTAACCTGTGAGAGGACGGCATTGAATCTATTAACTAGAATGAGTGGAATTGCAACTCAAACTAATTTCCTTGTAAAAAAAATTCCTAGTAAAACCAAACTATACGCCACAAGAAAGACTGCACCAGGATTACGATACTTTGACAAAGAGGCAGTAGAGATTGGAGGAGGAAAAAAGCATAGATTGCGTCTAGATGAAATGGTAATGATCAAAGACAATCATATTGCAATACATGATTCTCTAGAATCTTTAATTAAAAAAGCCAAATCAAAACACAAAAAATTTGAAGTTGAGGTGGAAAACATTCCAGACCTTATTCTTGCTGCAAAAAATGGTGCTACAATTATAATGCTTGATAATTTTACACCATCACAAATCAAAAAGGCAATTTTAACACTGAAAAATCAAAAACTACGAAGTAAGGTACTCCTTGAGGCATCAGGTGGAATTAGTGCAAAAAATATCTCAAACTATGGGAAAACAGGTGTAGATATCATCTCAGTTGGAAGTATTACCAATTCTGTGAAGGGAATTGATTTGAGTTTAGAGATTTAGTTTCCAAAAATGAGATTATCCTAGTTTCAAATTATACAAATTCAAGATTCGACTCCACGGGGATTCAGCCACCTTTTTGGGGATTAAATAGGATTAAAGATATTAGGTTATTATCAAATGGATACGAATTTAAATACAAATTTCGTTATAGTACAACAGTGTAAGTGAGAGAAAAGAGCGTCGAGACGTCATTCTCTCCTTTAACACGAGTTTTTCAAGTAATTAAAATCAAGTATCCCAAGACCGGGTGTTTGTTCTTTTGAATCCACCTTTATCGCGTTTGGAATGTTTTGCCTTGTAATTTAGCATGACAATACCACTGATAAAACCAATACCACTAATTGCTAAAAGTGGCATCATTGCCTCTTGAGACAAGCCATCAAAGATTAGAGTAATAATTCCATTAAAGGCCGATGCAATTATCAACACTATCCCCATGCGCCGTTTATTCAATACAATTCTAAATTCTCTATGAACTTAAGCTTGTTGAAAAAATAAGTAAAATCATAAGCTTTTACCACACAAAATCCAAGAAAAATTATGAAACTATTTGGTTCTAAAAAAAATCCAAAGCTAAAAGACAAAATGAATCTCAAAATTATATGCCCATTATGTAATAAAACTACAAAATATCATGTTCTATCCCAACTTCCAATAAATGAAGAAATAAAACGACACATTGAACATAATGGTAATTTACAAACTCCAAATCAAATATTAAGTAAAGCACTCTACAAGGATTTTTTAAAAATTGTTGGCCCTGATCAGAGTTATTTGATTAGTCCTGATTTATGTTACATTGAAAAACATGAGGAGAACTGCTCAATATCAGGTAAAGAATCTGTTTTGTTAAACTATTACACGATGAATCATGAAGAAAAAATAGCTGGGGCAACTTTTCGTATAGTTTCAACTTTCAAAGAAAACTCTTTCATTATAGATTAAGAAAAAATATAATTATCAAAGAAATTTCAGAATTAAAATGAGCGAATCAGAAGTTCCATCAAAAGAAGAAATTCTCAAAAACATGGCAAAACGCCTACAAACTCATCCTGAAGACGGTGAGGAGGTATTACTTCGAACATATGACTTGGCTTTTATCAAAGGAAAAATTGAAGGCGAAAATAGTAAATAATTATTCAAAAAAATTTATTAGTATTTATTTTTTCATTATTTCAGATCTCAGAGTGTTGTTTACTATTTCTGAAAAAGAAATAGGCATATTTGTTTTTTTGATCTTTTTTGATTGTAGTGATCTTAATTTTTTATGATTTTCATCACTCATAACAATTGTAACACGTTTTGACATAAATTTACTTTATTTTGTATTATTTATGATAAGCACACAGTATTTGGCATGCCTTTAAAAATTTTAGTGCTAAATTTATGAATTTATTTTTGAAAGGGTAATTATGAAAAAGGTAAGCACGGATATGGCTAAAATTATCCATCATGTGGCATTATAATCAGTTCATTAAAAAAATAATTTTGTATATCAATAATTTCTAATAAATTCAAATTTTTGAATTTATATTTATAAAATCAAAAGAATGTCCAAAAAAAATGGACGTCGTTGAACATTAGTTATCAAAACTAGTGCTCAAACGTTGTTTGTTATCTGATAGTTTCCTACACGTAATTTTTCAACAATTTCTTTTAGATGCGGTTTTACTGGTTTTCCTGCTTCCATATCTTTGCAAGCACCTTCAATCCCTGTCAATACCATTAGTTCGGTAATTGGAGTTCTTACACCAACATAACTTTTGATGTTATTATTTTCATCAAAGGTTGGACTGATTGAAGTTTTTACCCAATAGATTGTTCCATCTTTTGCTTTATTTCTAACATATCCTTGGAACATTTTTCCTCCACTGATAGTTTTCCATAGTGCATCAAAGAGTCCAGAATCATGCCATCCAGATTTTAACATTCTGTGACTTTGACCCATTAGTTCTTCAGATGGGAATCTTGCAACATCCAAAAAGAATTCATTCATGTATGAAATCATTCCATCATTATCTGTAATAGATATAATAGTTGATGTATCTAAAACATCAGTGATTTCAGCAAGTGTTTTTGCAGCAACATTTGCGTCATCTAGAATTCTTGCTTCATTGTCCTTTGCTACAACAATTTCTTCAAAGCTTTTGAGATTTGTTTGAGAGACTGAAAGGATTTCTTCTCCTGCTGCTGTTGCTTCTTCAGTACCAGATGATACTTGTTCAGTTGCAGCTGAGATTTCTTGTACTTGTGATACAACTTCATTAATTGATGTAGCAATATCTTTGATTGACTTTAGAATATTTGTAACCATTTCATAACTTTCTGTTACAAGATGATTTCCTTTTTCAATTGATTCAGTTGTTTTGTTTGATGAATCTTTCAGAGATGTAATTAGTTCTGAAATATCCTCAGCACCTTTCTTTGAATTTTCTGCCAGTCTTCTTACTTCATCTGCTACCACTGCAAATCCTCTACCTACATCACCAGCTCGTGCAGCCTCAATGGCAGCATTAAGTGCTAATAGATTTGTTTGCTCGGCAATTTGAGTGATGAATCCTGTCATATTATCTACTTTGACTAGTTCTTTTGCTAATTCTTTAACATCAGTTGCAGATTCTGAAACAATGGTTTTCATGTTATCCATTTTTTCCATTCCCTGCTCAGCATCAGTACTAATCTTTTCAGTAATACCTTCAGATTTTTTCATCATATCCATAGTTTTTGCAGCGTTTTGAGCAACTCCTTGAATTGCAGTTGCAATTGATTGAATAGATGAGGCAACCTCTTCGATTCCACTTGTTTGTGTCTTTGTTGCAGCTTCAAGATCTTTAACAGTATTTCCTAATTGTTCAGATACTGCCATTGCTTCATCAAAAGAATTCAAAACTTTTGTGGTCAATTTTGTATCTTTAGATTCGACTTTTGGGGTTGAAGTTGACTTTGTTGACTTTTTTTCTACGATTTTGGTTGTTTGTATAGTCATAATCGATCAAGTATATTTTTTAAGATAATCATTTGCTTGATCAATGTAAACAATCAGGAACTGGACTTGGTCTTACAGGAGTTCAATCTATTATTGAAACGTATGGTGGTATCATTTCTATAACATCTCCTCCTACGATTTTTACAATAATATTGCCAAAAACTAGTTTATAATCTGGGAGTGTCATTTCGTATTTTAAATTAAATTTCAGATTTAATCATAAATTATAGTAGATTGTATTATAATGTAGTATAAGGTACAATCATACAAAGTAGTATAAGGTACAATCATACAAAGTAGTATATTGTAGAAAATACTGTAAAAGGGATTTCCAAAAATGGAAATATTTAATTTTTTTTGACTTTGTAGTAAAGAAATCAATTTTTGTAGATTCAAAATCAAGACAAAAATAAAAAAAATAATGTCAAAAAGAATTACGATAATGATAGATGAAGATCTAGATAAAAAATTAAGAATGTTACAAGCAAAAGAAATTACAAAAACTGCAAAATCAGTAAGTTTTTCCCAAATTATTAATGATACAATAAGAAAAAGTGTGAAATGAGTATTTTTTTGATTTAAAAATTTAATATATTTTTAATAATAATTTTTTTTTGTTATTTGATGAATATCTCCTTGTGATTTTTTGATTGAAGATGTTAAGATTATAATTGCTCCAAGAGTTGTTTTACTGATTTGTTTTTTGGGTCAACTTCTATAATTTTCTCACAGCAGGAAATTACCCGTTTGTTCTCACCTAATTTTTGATGAGAATATGCTTTGAGTAGTAATGCATCAACATCATATTCACCAATTTCAAGGGATTTGTCAAGGTATGATAGGGCTGTTTTGTATTTTTTATCCAAATAATAGATGCTACCCACCATAAACAAGGCATCATGATGATTGGGGGCTTTTCTTAGTAATTCTAAACCGGATTTCAAGGCTTCAGGGTATTTTTTATTTTTGAGTAATTTTTTGAATTCTTTGTATTTTTTAATATTATTTTTTAAATCAGGATCCTTTGGAGTTCTACTAAATAATCCAACCAAAATTATTACCAGTTTTAACTAATTGCAAGCATTCTATCAATTGCTACTCGTGCCTTATCAGCAATTTCTTTTGGAACAGTAACTACATTTTGTTCTCTAACTAGTGCATCATGTACATTTTCAAGTGTAATCATCTTCATATATTGGCATTCAGCCTTCTCAGAGGCTGCAATGAATTTTTTATCTGGATTATCTTTTCTCATTTTGTATAAAATTCCAGTTTCAGTTGCAACAACAAAGTTCTTTGATTTTGATTTAGTAACATGATTTAGCATTCCTTCAGTAGATAGAATTGATACTTTGTTATTATCAAAACTACCATCAGCCACATCATACATGAATGGAGTTGTACAACCACATTCAGGATGAATTACTAGTTCTGTATCATTCATAGAGTTTAATTTTTTTGTAACATCTTCAGGCGTAATTCCTGCATGGACGTGGCACTCACCAGCCCATATGTGAATATTTTTTCTACCAGTCATTTTTGCAACATAAGAACCCAAAAACATGTCAGGCAAAAATAAAATTTCCTTATCAGCAGGAATTGATTTTACAACATTAACTGCATTTGATGATGTACAACAATAATCAAGCTCTGATTTAATTTCTGCAGTTGTGTTTACATATCCCACTGCAATTGCATCTGGATGTTGTCTCTTCCAATTTTTTAATTCATCAAGAGTAATTGAATCAGCTAGAGAACAACCAGCTTCTAAATCAGGCAACAGTACTCTTTTCTCAGGACTAATTATTGCGGCAGTTTCTGCCATAAAGTTAACACCACAAAACAGAATTGTTTTTTGGGAAACTGTTGCCGCTTGTCTGGATAATCCTAAAGAGTCACCTGTAAAATCTGCAACATCTTGAACTTCAGGAATTTGATAATTATGAGCAAGAATTACGACATCTTTTTCTTTTTTGAGTCTCAGAATCTCTTCTTTGAGTGCTGATGATTGCTGTACGAGCATATTCGTTGGAATTCCAAATTATTGGGATTTAAAGAATGGGAAATAGTCTGGAATTTTCTCAAATTTTGTTAAAGCTGGCAAGAATTTCCCCCATTTTATGCGTAAATATAGTGAATCTAGGGTCGCCTAAATCAGACTTAACTGTACTTCTTCACATTTAGAATAATGCAAAAGATAACGATCATTTTTGTTCTAATGTTTTTTTCATTATTTTCAACAAATCAAGCATATGCCCAAGAGTTACCTGAATGGCTTTCTGAAATAGAAAAATGGATAAACCAAAATATAATTTCTCAACAAGAATTTGACAGTGCTTTAGAATATCTTATCGAGCAAGGAATAGTGCAATATAAAGAAGAAATTTTAAATGGAAAAAAATTTAGAATTGAAATTCCAACAGAACAAGAAAGATCACAGTTACCTGAATGTGAAAACAAATTCTTTACAACGTTTCCAGTTGATATGAATGAAGTAAAATCAATAACACCATTAGGAAATCTAGGTCCACCAGGACATACTTTTCCAACTCAGCATCCACACATACATGTAGGAGAGCATGGCAGTAATAATTCCTATCCATTGTATACACCAGCTGATGTTTTCATAACCAGTGTATCTTGGCAGGAAAATAATACACGAGATCCAATTGATTATGTAGTTTATTTTGCATTATGCAAAGATGTCATTGGGTATTACAATCATGTTAAAGAATTATCTGATGAAGTAAGTCAAATAATAGAAAAAGTAGAATGTGAATCGTTTTCAACATCCTCAGAAGGTTCGTGTACTAAAGTTCTCTTAGATAAAATAGATGAAAGAACTGTAATAGGACAAGTCGGATTAAAGCAGGGAAATTTTGATTTTGGGTTAATTGATTTAAGAGAAAAATTAGATTTTATTAATCAGGAAAGATATCCTACGCGAGATCAATACCTAAACTGTGCATTTGATTATTACAAAGATCCTATGAAACAAGAATTTTACGATTTAATTAATAGAGTAGATGATTCTTGTGGGCATGTAATGCAAGATATTCCAAATACCCTAAAGGGAAATTGGTTTCATGAGTCTGCACAAAAAGAGAGTGTAGTAGATTGGAATGTTTATCTTGCTTTTGTTGATCATTATGAGGATCCTAGCATACAGGTTGTTTCAATTGCAGGAATATTCACTGAGCCCTCATTATTCAAATTCATTCCCAAAATCAGTGGGGAAATCAATAGAGAGTTTTCTAAAGTTACTGCTGATGGAAAAATTTACTGCTATGAAGGCTCAAATGTAATTAGGAATTTTGAAGCAGTACCTTTAGGAAAAATACTTGTCCAGATGATTAATCATGAAACATTACAAATTGAGCATCAAGTAGGAAGATGTACTGGAAGTGAAAATTTTACAGAGTCTGTAGTTTACAACAGATAAAACAGATCTATTGACACCATTCATTTTGTACTAGTGGGTTTCCTTCAAAATTCTTTTTAGTAAAAACATCAACAACATAAAATTGAAATTCCAAGATATTCAGATATTTCAAGTTGGATTAAAATTTATTTTTATTGTAAAAAATAGGCCCACTAGGATTCTATCTTTCTTGAGGATTAATTTAGACATTAATAAAAAACAAGAAGCCAACTACACACATCCTTTACATGATGTTGCCAGTATGCAAACACCAGTAACACGGTGGGAACTCTACATGACAATAGGTTATTGTGTCAGCTTCCTAATACTATTACGTACAACTAGAATAAAACACTGATCCTTTTGAAAACCAATATTTCCAAATTATGATAATTAGGATCATCATTAAATATCATTTTGACGTATTGAATATAACGAGAAGCGATTGTTCTGCGTCGTAGAATGATGGGTTTGGAAAACATTTCATGTTATGGTTCGTTCCTAGAATCAATGTTTTCCATGTATCTCGTTGATTTTCAATGTTGACAATACTGTTGAGATGTAATTTAGAATTAGTTAATACTTGAAAAACTATTTTGATGAATTATCCAAGTAAATTGCTTTTAGGATATCAGTTTTACTAACCACTCCACCCAAATTATCATTAATTTTAAAACAAATGACATGGATTCCACTAAAGAAAAATAATATTTCAATTAATTTCATCAGGTTAGTCTTTCCAGTATGTTTAAGTTCACACTAAAGTCTTCACCAAATCATATCATGGAAATTACTGTAAATAAGGGCTGGACAGAAAAAAGCAAAATGGCAATTTTTGCCATGTTGGCAAGCGTATTAGTAATTATTGCGGTAATAATTTTAGATTAATCTTTGATTGTCTCAAATTCATTTTCAGATGAAATATTTGTGAGAATCACGTCTAAAAAAAGCCATTTTTTCTAGAATTTGAAACGATCATGTTTTTAATTTTGATATTTACCTATTCCAATAAATATGACTATTTTTGAAATTACTCTATGAAAAAAATTGAGGCAATAATTAAACGAAATAATTTTCCTCAAATTAAAACAAAATTGAATTCTGTAGGGTCATTTATTATTGATAAACGAAATTTAGATGATAGTAATATCTATGATAAAGTTAAAGGCTCGCGAGTAGGTGCCACTGGTCTAAAATCTCTACCCTTGGCAAAAATTGAACTAGTAGTATCTGACAAATATGCAAGAAGAGTAATTGAAATAATATCAAAAAAATCAGGTTTGTCATCACAACACGGTGGAAAAATCTTTGTTTCTGAAATGGATGAAGTTTTAGATATGGAAACACTTGATGGAACCCAAGATATTGGAACACATTCTGAAGAAAGATTTGAAACTAAACAATTACCAAAACGTAGTAGATTAGTTCCATTACAAAAATTCACTTTACAAAAACTTCAAGTAATTTATGAAGAAAATAATGAAATACTTCGAAGTGATTACAGGATTAAATCTTTTAGTGATTTTGTTAATTATTGTATTATGAAATCGCTCCCTGTTTTAGAAAAACAATTAAAAAATCCTACAATCATTTACGAAAATAATTTTTAATTTAGATATAGGGTCCAAACAGTGCCAAACCAACCAAAGTCATACCAATTGCTGCAAGTGCTAGTTTTGCAATAAAAATTTTAGATATTTTCATATGGCTAAACCGACAAGTACTGGAACTATAATTATTCCCACAATCACAATTACTTTGAGATAATCTTTGCCTTTTAGTGGTTGCATTTTCTCTCGTTGAAACAATTTGTTTTTTCGTAAAAAATCCATGATGTTCTATATTACCTCCTCACCCTCATCGCCTGAGGATATGTCTATTGAACGTAAAATTTGTGAGATGAATATTTTACCCATTCGGCCATTTGTTTTGATAATATTTACAACCTCATCTTCTTGTGTATCTGAAATTACGACTTCCATCTTGTATTTATCATTGAATTGTGGTACAAAAATCTCACTTCCTTTAGATGCGTGAATCTCAGGACCTGGTTTCTTACCTCTTCCTCGTACTTTAGAAACGGTTAGTCCACCAATACCTATTTTTTTGAGTTCTTCGCTAATTGCCATGACGTCATTTTCAGCAAGAATAATTTCTATCTTAAGCATTTAGTAACTCTGTACAAAATACACAAATATAATTTCTGATTTTGATATTCAAATGATTATCATTTGATAACCAAATTCAGTCATTGTTATTAATTTAAAAATATTTTTTTTAAATTATGGTACTTGATTCAGGAGATACTGCATGGATGCTTGTAGCTGGAAGTCTTGTGCTGTTAATGATTCCAGCATTGGGTCTCTTTGAATCAGGATTATTGAGAAAGAAAAATGCAGCTTCAATTTTCATGCAGATATTCTTTGGATTGGCAATGTTGAGTGTAATGTGGTTTATTTTTGGATTTAGTTTATCTTTTGGCGACTCTACTATGGGGCTAGTTGGAAATCTAGATTGGTTATTTCTTAAAGGAATTCCAGCTGATGCGCCATTAGAACAATATGCACCAACAATTCCAGGTATGTTATTTGTAAAATTTCAATTAATGTTTGCAGCAATCACTCCACTATTACTTACAGGGACAATTGCTGAAAGAATGAAATTTAGTTCATTTGTTATATTCATTGCAGCATGGTCTATGCTAATCTATTATCCTCTAGTTCATTGGGTTTGGGGAGGTGGTTGGTTAGCAGAGCTTGGTGTTGCTGACTTTGCTGGAGGTATTGTAATTCATACTAGTGTGGGCATGGCAGCGTTAGCTGCTGCCCTAGTTCTTGGTAAAAGACGAAACTATGGTCCAGCCATTATGATTCCTCACAGTATTCCTCTTGCAGTACTTGGTTCTTCCTTGTTATGGCTTGGATGGTTTGGATTTAATGCCGGAAGTGCACTTTCTGCTTCAGGTGGAGTTGCAGGAAATACTGTAATTGTAACCCACATGGCATCATCAATATCTGCTTTAATTTGGGCTGGTCTTTCTTGGATAAGAACTGGAAAACCATCAGTTGTAGCAACAATTAATGGTGCAATTGCAGGTCTTGCAGGAATTACTCCCGCATCAGGATTTGTAAGTGTAGAGCATGCTTTCATTATTGGTATAGCAATTGGTGTGATTTCATATTCTGGTGTGGTACTATTCAAAGAAAAATTAAAAATTGATGATGCACTTGATGTTAGTTCGGTTCACGGAGTTGCAGGGATTGTTGGTGCATTAGCAATTGGTATCTTTGCAAGTACTGCAATTAATCCTGGCGGTGTTGATGGATTACTATTTGGAAATCCTGATCAATTATGGATTCAAGCAATAGGTGTTGGTGTTGCAGGTGCAATGGGTTTTGGTGGAACTTGGTTAATTTTGCAAGTGCTCAAACATACAATTGGAATTAGAGTTTCAGCTGAAGTAGAAGATATTGGTTTGGATATTAGCGAACATGCGGAATCTGCGTATTCGGATGAAGAGGAGTTTATGCTAGATATGGATACATACACAGAAGAATTACAAGAAAAAGATGAAATTCTAAGGAAGAAAAAATAATTCAGGAGTATTATGATGTCGATAAATTATGATGAATTATCAAAACAAGTTCTTGATTTGGATTCTCAAATAAGATTTGCAGGAGTTGTAAATAACAAGGGAGTGATTATTGCAGGCGGGCAAAAAGAAAACATTGAACGTTTTTTGTCTGATGATGATGTGAAAATGTCAATTCATTATGCAATACAAAAAAGAGAACATTATACCAACTTGGCTTACAAAATTGGACATGAAATATCATCAATATCTGAATTTAGCAAAGTAACTATGATTAGTATTCCAATAAACTCTAGTGAATTATTTCTAGTCAGCACAGAACCTCGAGCAAATTATCTAAAAATTATTGATAGTGTTACGTCTAAACTTCATTTACAAATTGAACTAGGAGATACATCTTGAGTAAACGAATTACGGTTGTTTTTGATGATGATGTATTGAAAAAACTACGAAATGTTCAAGCCGAAAAAATCAAGCAATCTCAATCATTTGTGAGTTTTTCATCAGTCATTACAGATCTTTTAAAAAAATCTTCAAAAAATGGGAAATTTTGATATTTGCATATTATTTTATTTAATGTAAATTGACAATCTCATTTAATCTCAGTAAAAAACTCATTTTTTTAGTAATGGTTGTATCTGTAATTGCACTTTCAATTACTGGTTTTATGAGTTTTAATTATGCTGATGAAATTCTCAAAGAAAGAGTAGGTGATCAATTAATTGGAGAATCAAATGTTCGTGGAGATACATTACAATTACTTTTTGAATCAAGAATAGAACAAAATAATATTTTTGCAAGTGATCCAATGATCAGACTTTTAATTTCAGATATGAACGAAATTTCTGAGAATGAATTAAAAAAAATCAAAGGAATTAATCGCATAGATTTTTTAATTCAGATTCAAGCATTTCAAGAATTAATTGGATTTTCAATAGGTTTTGAAGATGTAAAGGTGATTGGAAAAAATGGTGATGTGTTTTTTTCACTTGTTGGAACTAAGAATGAAAATTTCTCAGAAAACAAATTTTTTCAAAAAGGATTAATCAAGTCGTTTATTGAATTTGAGCCTGTAGAATCTGGAAAGAAAATGATAGTTGTGTCCCCTGTTTTTAAAACAGATAGTAAAAAAGGAGATGAGCCAATTGGAGTAATCATCTCTACAATGAGAACAGATGCAATAGATAGTATTTTACTAAACAGAAGTGGGCTGGGAGAATCAGGTGAGGTGTATATTGTTAATAATGAATTTCTAATGTTATCTGAATCTAGATTTATAGAAAATGTAATTTTTCAGCAGAAAGTAAACACAGTTGGTGTCCAAAAATGTTTCAGTCAAGGAGAAGAACACTTGGGATTTTACCCAGATTACAGGGATGTCCCCATATTTGGTTCGTCTTACTGTGCAGATGATTTAGGTATTGTTTTACTTGTAGAAATTGATCAAGCAGAAATAGAAAAACCAATAAAATCATTACAAAATAAAATCATCTTGACTGGGATTGGGATAATTTTAGTAATGGGATTGGTAGCTTTTGTGATATCAAAATCAATTTCAAGACCTCTTATCAAATTAAAGGGTGCTGCAAATAAAATCGCAAGTGGTGATTTTGATGTTAGAACGAATATTAAAACACAAGATGAAATTGGTGATCTGTCTATTGCGTTTGATTTAATGGCAGAAAAATTACAAGAATCATTAGTTGAGATTAAACAAAAAGAAGCAGTCATAAAACAACAAGAGGGCATCCTACTAAAATTCACTCAAAGTACACAAAATGATTGTGTTGGCGTTATTGACATGAATGATTCTACAAAAATTTCAGAAAAATTATCTGATGAAGATTTAACTAGACTATATGAAATATTTCTAAACTTTATGGCAAAAATTGTTCGTAAACATAATGGTGAAGTGGTAAAAAATATTGGAGACGCATTGATGTTTAGATTTGCAAATGTTGATCCTACAGACACTGCAATGATGAAAAATGTTTTAGAATGTTGTTTAGAGATGATAGAGTCCCATGATGTCCTAATAAAACAACTTTTAGCAGAAAACATGCCTGAATTAAATTATAAAATCAGTGTAACGTATGGTGCAGTAAAGGTAGCTCAAAGCAGCACTTCAAATGTGAATGATATTTTTGGACCTACAGTAAATAGATGCTTTAAAATTAATTCAAATTGTCCAGAAAATTCCCTGGTCATAGGAGATAACATGTATGAATTTTTGAAGGGTTTTCAGGAATACACGTTTGAGGAATTATCAAATAATGAAATGAAACAAAAATACGGTTATACGATTTTTCAAGTTAAAAG
>Ga0257121_1002331_pt1 | contig 13456 bp, 12 predicted proteins | sample SI106_100metaG_FD_190180 | JGI IMG/M metagenome (GOLD analysis project Ga0257121, IMG submission 190180) | Marine microbial communities from Saanich Inlet, British Columbia, Canada - SI106_100 | ecosystem: Environmental > Aquatic > Marine > Inlet | place: Canada: British Columbia | collected... | reverse complement strand
TATTGAAAATGGCAAACTTCTTGGTGTTTTCGACGAAGGGAAAGCTATTGCTTTATTGGCAAGTGGCAACGACGCCACCTCGATAAATGTTAGCGAATACACCGCAGCTGCCCCGTCAGTACTTAATGCTTCCCAGCCATGGCGAGATGCACTAGAAGCTTTAGCTCAACATGATAGCGTGTTGGTCGTTAGCGATAATAATTACTCATCACTTAGTCGCAATGATTTATTGCGCTCTCTTTCTCGCTTAGAACACAACCTATCCTAATGTCAGATTCCTCTCACGATTTTTCCACTCGAGTTGTTCACGCCGGATGGGAACCAGACGAGCAAACCGGTGCCGTCATGCCCCCTATTTGCATGACTAGCACTTACGTTCAAGACGGACCTGGGCAACCGCGTAATGGCTTTGAATATTCGCGCACTCAAAACATCACCCGCTTTGCCCTGCAAGATGCCCTGTGCGACTTAGAGCAAGGACACGCTGGCTTCACATTTACCTCCGGGATGGCTGCTATTCACACGCTACTTTTAAGCCTTGAACCTGGTGACAGAGTTGTTGCTGGCGCTGATCTTTACGGCGGCACACACCGACTATTCAATCGTGTTGAAAAGAGATTTGGGCTCAAATTTGATTTCATTAATACAACTGACGGCTCGGTACTCGATGACTTGCCTAGCGACACTCGCCTGCTTTATTTAGAGACACCGTCAAATCCTTTGCTGCGTCTCACAGACATTAAGCGCGCAGTTGCTGCGGCAAAAAAAGTTGGTGCAGAGGTTGCTGTAGATAATACTTTCGCCACGTCTGCTCTTCAGCAACCGCTAACACTCGGGGCTGACTACGTAATGCACTCGACTACAAAGTACTGTGCAGGTCACTCTGATGTAGTCGGCGGCGCATTAATTGTTGCCACTGAGAAACAAGCTGAACGCATCGCGTTTCATCAAAACAGTGCTGGCACAGTCAACTCGCCATTCGATGCATTTCTAACTTTGCGTGGATTGCGCACATTAGATGTACGCATGGAACGCCACTGCGATAACGCAATGAAAATTGCAAAGTACTTAGAATCTCATCCGAAAATATCTAAGGTCATCTACCCCGGACTCGAAAGCCATCCACAACATCAATTGGCTAAAGAACAAATGAAGGGTTTTGGTGGCATGCTGTGCTGTGAGCTACCTGGTGGCATAGAACCTGCTACGACATTAGTTAAGAGCTTAAACATTTTTGCATTAGCTGAGTCGTTGGGTGGTGTTGAGTCACTAGTTGAATTACCAGCCCCTATGACTCATGCCTCTATTCCTCCTGAGCAACGGCGCGCTATCGGGATTGAAGACGGCTTGGTGCGTATTAGTGTGGGCATCGAATCGGCAGACGACCTAATCGCCGATCTCGAACAAGCTCTTGCAAAAATTTAAAACTGCTGAGGCAACTGGTTGTCGTGGACAACCGCTGATTGCTCGCTATCGCTTGAAGATGGAGGTGCAATGGCTTCAACCTTTTTCTTCAATACATTACCGACTTTAAACTTAACTACTCGCTTAGCAGGCACAACAACCTTTTCGAGCGATTTAGGATTTTGGGCTATTCTGCCTGGTCGGTAGCGCACTTCGAAGACGCCAAACTTTCTGAACTCTAGGCGGTTACCAGCAACCAATTCATTGCCCACCTCGTCTAAAAAGGCTTGGATAATATCGCGAACCAATACTTTTGTCTGACCGCTTGAGTCAGAGATACGTTGGACTAAATCGCGTTTAGTAGTAGTTTTGCTTGAAGAGTCATTAGGCATGATGATGTACGCACGGGGGGGAACAAAATTAAGGAACTCTACCTTAAACCTTACCACAGCGTCACTTGGGAGAAATATTTGTTTTTTTCTAAAAGACTAGTCGTGTGCCAACCAATATTCGGCTTGAGTGCGGCGTAACAAGTATTTCTGTGGCTCTGAGGCCGTTAATTTTAAGAACAAGCGCAAGTCGCTATCCGCATCATCGCTTTTTCCGAGATAGTCGCGCAGCAAGATTGCGCGATTGAATAGAGCTACCACATGTATAGGGTCGTCTTCAAGAACTTTATTTACCAGCCCCAAGGCTGCAGACGGCTGTTGTTGTTGAGCAAATGCTGCCGCTGTCACCATCCTTGACATCGTTAACATCGATTCATCTAGTTCTATCATTTTAGTGGCTGCAGCAATTGCAGTATCTGGGTCATGAGCACGCAACGATGTTATAGCCTTGGAGTTAGCTGCAAATACTTTATTAACTTCTCCTATCCCCCACGGCTCAGTACTAGCTGCTGCTGCCGCGAAGTCGTCACGCGAATACAGAGGCGCAAGTTGGGCCAGTAAGCGCCATCCTTCTGCGCAGCCGGGGTGCTCTTCAAGAAGGCGGACCAGAGGCTTTAACACTTTAGTGTCGGCATCGTCAGCACGCGTACCAAGCAAGAACACTTGAGCTAACACCAAATCTGGATCGCGCTCTATAGCGAGATTTGCCCATTCAACTCTTGCTTCGCGCGAGGTCTGCACCCGAGCAAGCAGCAAGGCACTTAGTGCAGACTGCTGCTGCTGTTCTAACATAGTGTATTTGCTTAAAAGCGCGCTGTGCTCAACTTGCTGCAGCTCAATGTCTTGCAGCAGAAGGGGCAAACGCACTAGCTCGAGATTATCAAGGATTAGATTATTAGCAACTATCTTGCCACTAGCAAAGTCTTCTTCTAATGCTGAATAGCAAAACTCTAATAACTTCCACTCACTCTTTTGCAAGTCTTTAGCAGCAACAACCTCATCATAATCGGGCAAGCTCGGGCCTGGGAAGAGAATTCCGCACGAGTTAGTTATCACTAAAGCAATTAGCGCCAAGGTTGTCCGAGACATTGACATAGGCGTAGATTACAATCTCGGTATGCGAATTTCTGCACGCAGCATGTGTATTACTCTGATGAGCTTCGTGAGTTGTGCCTCGCCGAGCTCAGAGTTGCATGTCGCGCCATTCTTCTCGCGGCATACAGCACCTAATTATCAGCATGCTGAAGCCTTTGGCGGCATCATGCAGTTTCATCGTGAGGGTCAAGCCGAGCGCTGGTCACTGCAACCAGCATTTTATAAGCAGAACCACGATAGCGGAGCTGTCGAAGCATCCCTACTTGGCGGCATTGGCTATTACGACTACGAGCCTAAAACTGAACATACTTACTCTCACCTGCTCCCGCTTTATACATTCAACAGCGAAATACGCCCGGACGGAATTCGCGACACTGACTGGTCGTCTTTGCTTTGGTTAATCGGCGGCGGGTCATCTTCCGACGACCAAGAGAACTACTTTTGGGTATTCCCTTTCTACGGTACTGGCAAAGACTTTCTCACCTATGATGAATTCAAATTCATCCTCTTTCCTTTTTACCTAGAAAGCAAACAAAAAGAACGGCGTGCCTATCACTATCTATGGCCATTTTTTGGCCATACAGAAGGTAGCGAAACAGGATGGCACGCATGGCCGTTTTATGGTGAAGCAAATATAGAAGGCCGTTATCATCGCTCATATTTCATGTGGCCGTTTTACACACAGTCCACCGATGACCTCGACAAAAAGTTCCCCCGCAAAGCATGGATGTTTTTCCCTTTCATAGGCCATGCTGAACAAGATGACTATAGTGCCTATACATTGATTCCGCCAATTTTCGGTTGGGCAAGCCGTCCATCAACCGGTTATTCTTCTTGGCAAGTGTGGCCTTTGCTTAAATTCGAAAGTGGTGGCAAGCGCCAAGAGCATGAGGTGTCGCGAATCTTGCCCTTCTGGATGCACTTCAAAAATGAACAAACCGAGTATTCCGTTTTCATGTGGCCCTTCTTCTGGAGCCGCGATGACAATTACGGCAAGACTAAACGCAAGAGCAAGCAGTTAGTACCTATTTTCATGTGGGCTAATACCGAAAACCCCGATGGCACGGTGACCTCTGACATTCGCATCTGGCCATTTGTTGGCTACACAAAACGTGGCGACTTAGAGCACAAGCTTAGCGTGCTTGACCTTGGCATGCCTGGTCTATTCGACTCTGACGTGATGGCTAAGACGTTCGGTGCTTTCTTCCAATTCTGGCTTGATCGCAAGGCTATTGTCGGCGACGAAACTATTCATGAAAAACGGGCATTCCTTGATTTGTATCATAGTGTAGAATCTGCAGGTCACTCACGATGGAGCATACCCCTACTTGGCGGTCAATGGACCGAGCCAAATGGTGTTACGCACTCATCGTGGCTAATGGGATTACTCCGTTGGCGTAGTGGCGAAGACGGAGGCTTTGAGACTCCAGCTTTCCCTGGCCCCGGATGGCCTGATCTTACTCAACAATGAATTTCATCGAGCGCGCTGGAGCAAAGTACTTAACTCCGATGTTCATGGCTTCCGGATTCGGAATGTCAGTCGCGTTAGGCGTTGTTAAGCGCACTACTCACATCCCGCTGCGATGGCGATCGCTGCTTGACCAAATGCACCTGTCAGGTATTCGTTCATTGCATGTTGTACTCTTCGTCAACTTTTTTATTGGCATGATTTTGGCCTTACAGCTTGGCTATGAACTATCACGCTACGGGCAGCAAGAAGCTGTCGGATTTGCTGTAGCTATTTCTATGGTTCGCGAGATGGCACCAGTCATGACTGCGGTAGTTTTAGCAGCTAGCGTGGCGAGTGCTATGGCAGCAGAACTTGGAACGATGAAAGTCCAAGAAGAAATAACTGCTCTTGAGGTGATGTCTATTGATGTAACTAGCTATTTAATTTTGCCACGAGTTGTAGCTTTAACTCTAGTTGCACCAATGCTTACTTTGTTGGCAAACGTTGTGGGAATTATTGGTGGTGGCATAATTGCCGAAACTCAATTAAACCTTGATTACGATGGTTATTTAACTAATGCTTTGAACGCACTATCTGACCCGGGTTTCCTAGGCCTTCCTAAAAGCTTATACTCTGGCATACTAAAATCAACCATCTTCGGCTTTACTGTTGCCGTTATCGGTTGCTCTTGCGGATTGCAAGCAACCCGCGGAGCTAGTGGCGTTGGCAACTCAACCCGCGCGGCTGTAAGAAATTCTATTATTTTAATAATTGTCCTTAACTTCTTTCTTGGCAAACTTATCTACACATGATTAAGCTCGATAACATTTCGAAAACCTTCGGCAACCAGCGCGTCCTTGACGGACTTAGCTTCGAAGTCGCTGAGTCTGAGTCGCTCGTCATCATGGGCCCTTCGGGCGCGGGCAAATCTGTAATCCTAAAGCACCTTATTGGGTTGTTGCAAGCTGACTCTGGCGAGGTAGCAGTAATGGGACACGACATGAATCGCATCAGTAAAAAGCAGATGCAAGAGTTGCGTCGCGACATGGGCTATCTCTTCCAGCACTCTGCTTTAATTAATTGGCTTAGTGTATTCGACAACATTGCACTTCCACTGCGCGAAACCACTAACCTTAGTGATTCCGAAATAACAGACCGCGTCATGGAAGTTCTGAGTTTGGTGTATATGCAAGACGCGCATCCTAAATTCCCTGCTGAAATATCAGGCGGAATGCAAAAGCGTGTTGGATTGGCACGGGCTTTGTGCACCAATCCTAAAATACTCTTGTATGACGAGCCTGAAGCTGGACTTGATCCAGAAATGTCTGCTGAAGTTAGCCGTATGATACGTCGACTGAAAGACGAGCTTCGCGTTACATCTGTCACTGTTACTCATAGCGTCAACTGCGCTCTAACAATTGGTGACACCCTTGCCGTTTTCGAACATGGCAAGATACTTCTGTCCGGACCACCGACCGAAGTTCTTAACTCTGACCACAAGCGTGTGCGCGAATTTCTTGGCGCACCAATTGATTAATTATGAATTCAAACTCACGCCGCGATTTCGTGTTGGGTGTAGTGTTCTTCGGCACTATCGCCTGCTTGCTTTACTACACCATCATCCTCACTGGTTTTTCATTTTCCGAAAAGACTAATCTAGTCGCTTATTTCCCACACGCCTCCGGTATCAAACAGGGCGATGCTGTGCTAATTGCTGGACATAAGTCAGGCACTGTTCGCGGAGTTCACTACAACAGCGACTCCGCCGAAGACCTGCGTATTAGTGTAGACCTTGAGTTTGATACTGCACCAGCACTTCATGAAGGATACCTGATGCGCATAGCTGAATTCACTATGCTTGGTGGTAGAGTTATTGAGATAGAGCCTGGCCCGCTTAATGCCCCATTACTTAACCCTGATGCGAAATTGGTGGGCATTGTTGCACCGTCACCCCTGGCTAGTATCGGAGAAGTTGTAAATGAAAATCGCGATGACTTTGTGGCAATAATGAGTAACCTTCGCTCGGTCACTGACAACCTTGTCGAAGGCAAGGGCACTATAGGCGCATTACTCAATGACGAAGGCATCGCCAGCGACCTTGCTGCAGCTATGCGTAGCGCAAGCAGCATCCTTGACGACGTAAACGCCGGCAAAGGCGTGATAGGTTCGCTAATCGGCAACGAAGAACAACGCAAGACATTCAGCGTATTACTTGAAGACCTCAAAGCCACCTTCGAAGACATGCGTGCTATCACAACCAGTATTCGTGACGAAAATGGTCTCATCGGAGCTATGCTGAACGACCCTTCAATGCGCACTGAGGGCCTAGAGTTGGTCCACTCTTTGGCAGAGGTTACGTCCAATTTTGAGCAAATTCTCGAAGACGCTAGTGCTGGGCGCTCAGGATTGCTCGGCAAATTTATTGGGAACGACAAAATTGCTATACAGTTTCAGGCCCTCATGGACGACATGCGCGAAGTTGCCCGCCGCTTATGTGATGGCGAGGGTACAATAGGTCGCCTTTTGGCTGAGGACGACGCTTATTTAGAGCTAATGGAATCGCTGCAATCCTTGAACGGTCAATTGGAAGACGCCCGCGAAGCTCAGCCGGTTAGCACCTTCACTCAAATGTTATTTGGGTCCTTCTAAGACAATAACGTCACCAACATTCTCCCCTTAAGCGATGAAAATACGCAACATTGCGATAATTGCGCACGTTGACCACGGTAAAACTACTTTGGTTGATAAACTTTTCTCAGCAGCTGGCACCTTAGGTCGTCAGCAAGCTGGCTCCGACCGAGTCATGGACAACGATGATCTCGAACGCGAGCGCGGTATCACCATTCTTTCAAAGAACGCTTCTTTAACCTGGAAAGACGTACGCATCAATTTAATTGACACCCCCGGTCACGCCGACTTTGGTGGTCAAGTTGAACGCGTTCTGTCAATGGCCGATGGCGTACTGCTAGTGGTCGACGCCTTTGAAGGTGTTATGCCTCAAACTCGTTTTGTTTTAGAAAAAGCATTTGCTAATGGTTTGAGTCCAATGGTTGTTGTTAACAAAATGGACCGTCATGATGCTCGCGCAGACGAAGTTCTTGGCGAAGTCTTTGATTTGTTTATTGATCTTGGTGCTGAAGAGATGGCGCTAGATTTCCCAGCCATTTATTGCAGTGCGCGTGATGGTTGGGCCAGCCTCGATTCAAGCGAGCATGGACGCGACATGGTACCTATGTTAGATGCAATTCTTGACAACTTTGAAGCTCCCAAATTTGACAGCACTAGTCCTCTCCAAATGCAAATCGCCACACTCGACTGGAACGACTTTGTTGGCGCCATCGGAATTGGTCGTGTTCAACGCGGCACGATTCGCAGAGGTTCTGAAATAACTCTTATTAGTAATGACGGCGTATCTTCAAGGGGTGTGATTAAAGAGCTCTATCATATAGAAGGCATGGAGCGTAAAGCTTGTGATTCAGTTGAAGCCGGAGACATTGCATGTATCGCTGGCATTAAAGGCTTAGGCCTTGGCGACACAGTTACCTGCCGCGAAAACCCAGAGGCTCTGCCCTCCATTGAAATCGAAGCTCCGACCATGGAAATGGAATTCATGATTAATGATTCGCCATTTGCTGGGAAAGAAGGTCGGTTCGTAACTTCGCGTCAAGTGCGAGAGCGTTTGCAGCGCGCAGCCACCATGGATCCCGCCCTGCGCGTCAACCCGTCGCCTAACGGCGGCTACCTAGTCGCTGGCCGTGGTGTGCTTCACCTCGGAATCCTTATCGAGAACATGCGCCGTGAAGGATATGAATTCGCAGTTGGTTCACCAAAAGTATTGTTAAAAGAAGTCGATGGGCAAACTCACGAACCATTTGAAGCTGCGCAGGTCGACTTGCCAAATGACTTCGTCGGTAAAGTAATTGAATTCTTCAGCAAACGCGAAGCTGAAATAAATGACATTCACCAACACGGAACTAGAACCTGCATCAAAATGCGTCTGCCAACACGCGCATTGATTGGTGCGCGCACGCATGTCTTAACGTTAAGTCGCGGCGAAGGCGCTGTGAGCTCGTCCCTTGAGGGCTATGGTCCGCGCGCTGCTGATATCGAAATGCGCCATCGTGGTAGCTTAGTAGCTTCTGATACTGGCCAAGTTACCGCCTATTCTTTAGTGAACCTTGAAGACCGCGGTCAATTCTTTGTTGGCCCCGGAGAACAAGTATATGCCGGCATGGTTGTCGGAGAGAACAACAAAGACAAAGATATCACCTTAAATGTTGTCCGAGCCAAAAAGATGACTAATGTTCGCGCATCAAGCAAAGACAATACCGAGAAGGTGAAGGCAGCTAACAAAATGAGCCTTGAGCAGTTCTTAGAGTATCTTGATGGCGACGAGTTGCTTGAAGTAACACCGCAGACATTGCGCCTGAGAAAACGCTTGATGAACGAAAAAGCTCGATTGCGAGCCAGCAAAGAAGCGACTGTCTAGTTTACGTCGTACACCTCGCGCAAGTATGCCATCCATTGTTCTTCGAGCATGCGGATAGCGTCTTGCCCATTGAAGTCAAATTTCTTTTCGGTGTGCTCGCGAATTTTGTTTTGGAAGCGACCACCGTTTGCCGCTTTGCTAAGTAGTCGCAACCATTCTTGACCAGCCTTGCCCTTGCTCGCAATAATGTATTCGTAAAACGCCCATGATTTTGCCATGTCTTCGTTTTCAAAGGCATGCAAGCGCTTAGCAGCCAATTGATCAAAAGGAACATTAGTGTGTGCCGCGACACCCGCCATTATTTCACGCATACCTTTCATAACCACTGCGGTCTTGTTTTCTTTGCCTTTATCTTTGTCTTTACCGCCAGCGCCAGCAGCGACAGTTCCTCCCTGCGATTTAGGCGGCTCAAATGCCATACATGTCACATTATTGCGATTTAGCAAAGCAAACGACAAGGCATAACCACACCCCTCTTCCAACCAGTCTTGAGTGTTACTCATAATTTGATAATGGTGGCGTGCTAATTGGTGGCCCAGCTGGTGAACGATGATACCTTCAAGGTCAGACTGGTCTGTAATTCGCCAATAAGATATTCTGATTTTACCTTGCTGCGCACCAGTACCCGAACTCTGCAGGCGCTGAGCCTTTCTAGTGGCATCACCCCACCCAAAGCCGTAATAATCTTCCCAGAATTTTTCTTGGTGAACTTGGCTCTCGGTGCTGAAGAAGAATTCAATAAACAAGTCGTCAGGGATGAAGTCTTTAAACTTTTCGTCCAAGTACGGGTCGGCATTTTGAGTGCGAAATGCTTCGATTGCTCTTTCACCGAGTTCCAACAATGACGAGATTCTGTTGTCGGCAATACCGTTATGGTATTTAATAGTTATATGGCGAGACTGTTGGGTGCTAAACTTTAGATCTTTGCCGCCAATATCGGCAGCCGTGGAGTTCAGTTTAGGGTCAGTATTAATTTCAGTGATTGACGCAACCGCAGATTCAATCCTATCGGACATGGCCGACTTCCCAGCCTTTTTAAGGCTTGCTAATGTCGCGCACCATTTTGTTTGCTGCCTTGGTGTAGCCAGTTTGAAACATCCATTGCTGAAGGTTTTCAGTTTCGCGAAGCATATTTGAATTAAGTGCCATCCATTCAGCACTAGCTTTGTCGGTCTCTTTCTGTTGAGCAGCCATGTCTTCAATAGCGTCGGCGCGCCGCTGATATTCTTTTGACAAAGTGTAAAAGCTTTCGTTGGCCATAAATGAAATCATTCGCGAAACCCTGTCGCCACCCATACCCAATACCAACTTTTTACTTTTGGTTTTGCGCATCCCATCAGCATCAACCGAATAACCGAGCTTCGACGGATCTGACTGGTCTTGAATGAAAAACTCTAGCCGCGATTCTTTATTCCATGACAAGCCCCCGTCAGGTTTGTAATCAAATCCGCCACGAATCTCGACAAGAATCACATCTTTGCCATTGTAGTTAAAAATCTGCTTCTGGTATTTCTTAACGAACTTAGGGTCACTGAAATCAACCGCATAAATCTGTGCAGAGGCTTGGGCGCCAAAACACAACAACATCAACCAACTCAGAACACGTATCATAAACACAATGTTAACACCAACACGTTGCTGCCGCATCAAATCTATTGACATAAAAATTGCACCAATAGTAGTTGTGATTTTATTGGCATTGGTTGTTTCCAAACCATATTTAGCAATGCCCCTGGCGATATTGATGCTCTCGCTGTTTGCACACGAGTTTGGGCACGCTTTAGCTGCGCAAAAGCTTGGCCTTGAAGTAAAAGAAATAGTAATAACTCCTTTGGGGGGCTTGGCTAGCATCTCAGGACTCACTGCGCGGCCAGTGGATGAAGCGAAAATCGCATTCGCCGGGCCAGCAGTAAACTTGCTAATTGCTGCAATTGCAATGCTCATTCCCTCTGCCCTTTCATCAACTGTAGTTTTTATTAACCTAGCCCTCGGATTGGGTAACTTATTGCCAATTTTTCCCTTAGATGGCGGGCGAATAATTCGCGGCTGTTTCGCTGCAGCTACAAATCCAGTGAATGCAATTTTCGCCGCAGGTAAAATCTCAAAATTCGTATGCCTGTTCTTCATTTTACTCGGCATAAAATTACCTATTTTGCTAGTCTCGATTATTCTTGGCGCGTACAGCGTTTTCAGTTACAAGCGCGAGCTCCTGGCACAAATACTGTTGACCGGCGAGAGTCCAACTTTGTCAGTGGGCGAAGTTATCAAGCTCACACTTAGATTTTTTGTCACACCACGGCAGAAACCAGAATCCATGGATGACTCTCTAGAAAATTTCGGTGGTAGTCTCGAAGAATTCTTTGGTAACGAAAAATGATATTGAGCTCTCTACTACTTTTCTCTTGCCAACAGTCGCACGACTTGGCATTCACTTCACCTCGTGTCATCCTCAGTGTAAATGGGCAGCACATTCATAGCGATGAAGTTAATGAGTTGGTGAGTTATTACCAGACTTATCGAACAGAATCGAATGCAAGTCTGATTCGCCGAGCGATTGCCACTATCATTCCTCAAAAAGTCATGCTAGCAGAACTTGCTTTAGAAGCCAAACAGTTAGCGCAGCAAGTACAACAAATTGCAAACCTCATTGCCGATGGTGGCGACTTCGGAGAAGTCGCACAGCAATACTCACAAGACTCAGAAGCGCCGACTGCTGACGGACGCTACACTTTCGCCCGCGAGAATACTGTTTACCCATTTGATATTTACAGTTTCACAACTCAGGCCAAAGCTGTATCAATTCCGTTTCCGACTAAATATGGTTACCATATTTTGCAACCACTCAAGTTCATTGCTGGAGAGACTCCAGCTGATTTGCAAGTTGAAGTTAGGCATATCTTATTAATGTTTCCAACGATGATTGCTCTTGAAGAAAAAGATGAAGACGTCCGCAAGTATATTAATGATAAGGTGCAACAAGCTGAAATTTTGATCTACGAAATCGGCTTGCAGAACGTCGTCGCCTTTGATCTGCGCGATCAACTAACTATTCAGAGTCAGGCGGCGCCAAGCGCACCAGCGGTTGATTAGCTTCGACATTGTCACCTTCAGCGACAAGAACCTCAACGACCACGCCATCATTTTGGCAACACACTTCGTTTTGCATCTTCATGGCTTCAAGCACTGCCACAGCTTGTCCTGCAGCAAGACTATCACCTACAGAAGACGAAATGCTAATAATGAGACCGGGCATCGATGCTTTAATCACTTCTGCCTTTGCAGGACCTTGCCCAGCTACGGCTTGAGCAGCCCTTTCGCGTTCGTCGTAGGCCGTCATCATAAAAGACTCGCCTGCGATGTTAACGACCAGGTGCTGTTCGTCAGACTCTTCGATTGACGCGGCAAACGAGTGCCAGTCTAATACTGCTGCATACTGACCGCGGCAATCAACGTCGATGAAATCTGCAGAAATTTCGCGCCCATCGATAGTCACCGACATAGCCTCTCCACCTAGTTCAGTGATTTCAATTTCGAAAGTGCGCCCTGAGCTTGATTCTAAGAAATACTTCATTAGTCAACTCGCGAATGTTGTTCGCGGCGTGCAGCAGACACCCAAGAGTTGGTTACCGAATTACTTGATGATATTGTTCTGCGTTTGCCAGCGCGTTGGCGATGCATTGCTGCGACTATTGCAGCAATTTCTTCGAGGTCGTCAGGCGCTTCGGTACCAATGGTATGGTGACGCCCCTCTTCCATGTAGCGCTCAAGAAAACCTGTATCATAATTACCTGAAACAAATTCGTCACTCTGTAACACGTTTAACGCAATGCCAGCAGACGTTTTCACCCCACCGACGTGCAACTCTTGCAACATACGCAACATCCGTCGCCGTGCCTCATTACGGTCGCTGCCATAAGCAATAAGCTTGGCCAACATCGAGTCATAGTAAGGAGTAACCTCCATCAAAGAGTAAACCCCTGAGTCGATTCTTACCCCTGGCCCACCAGGCCAGCGCAAATTGTCAACAACGCCAAGGCTAGGCAGAAAATTATTTTCCGGGTCTTCTGCATTTAAACGAACTTCAATAGCGTGTCCACGAGGATGGCGTCCGGCCAAGTGATCTACTTTTTCTCCGCTGGCTACTTTAATCATCTGGGCAATTAAATCAACACTGTAGACTTCTTCGGTGATTCCGTGTTCAACTTGGATTCGGGTATTCATTTCGAGGAAATAAAACTCTCCTTGAGACCACAAAAATTCAACTGTGCCTGCTGATTCGTAGTTAACAGCTTTCGCCGCATCAACGGCAGCCTTCCCCATAGCCTCACGCATTGGCGCATCAATGGCTGGCGATGGTGCCTCTTCTATTAATTTCTGGTGACGCCGCTGAATGCTACATTCGCGTTCACCAAAGTGAACGACATTTCCGTGGCGGTCAGCTAATACTTGGATTTCAACGTGGCGCGGTTCTGTAATGAATTTTTCAACATACATGCGACCATCACCGAAAGCCGACAAAGCCTCGCCTGACGCCGTGGCGAAAGCCGACTCGACCTCATCTGCTGCGCGAACAACCCGGATTCCTTTGCCGCCGCCACCGGCAGATGCTTTAAGCATCACTGGATATCC
>Ga0257121_1002330_pt1 | contig 13465 bp, 10 predicted proteins | sample SI106_100metaG_FD_190180 | JGI IMG/M metagenome (GOLD analysis project Ga0257121, IMG submission 190180) | Marine microbial communities from Saanich Inlet, British Columbia, Canada - SI106_100 | ecosystem: Environmental > Aquatic > Marine > Inlet | place: Canada: British Columbia | collected... | reverse complement strand
ATCCGGAAAATATTCATGATGGTTTACTTCACATCCTGCTTGAATAAAACCATTCAATAAAATGACACCCGATTTATCTTCACTCTTTCCGCTGGCAACACTGTCACTCATTGTAATGACACCGACTTTTGGACGATAATCCGTGGCATGGTCAGATTTTCCACCTACTTTTTCTACCAATTTTATTTCGCTGATTACCATTGTTTTATCCACACTTTTACACATATCATAAATGGTGAGTGCGGCACCAGACACAGCAGATAAAGCTTCCATTTCTACGCCGGTGGCTTCCTTGGTTTTGACGGTTGATTGTATCATAATAGCATCCGCTTGTATTTCGAATTCAATATCTACAAATGACAAATTTAATTGATGGCACATGGGAATCATTTCCGCTGTTTTTTTCGCTGCCTGAATTCCACCAATCTTTGCTGTAGTAAACACATTCCCTTTCGGAAGAGCTTCATCTTTGATAGCTAAAATAGTTTCAGGAAGCATTGATATTTTCCCTTCAGCCTTTGCTAGTCTAGCAGTTGTCATTTTACCTGTTACATCAACCATTTTGACATTACCAGATTTATCTAAATGTGTAAAATCATTCATTTTATCCCCCTATTTGGGTCATGGATTCTCGATTATCATTCCCTTGATTTTGCGCTTCCCAACCATCTTTATATTTCTTCTTCATGGTATTTCGAATCATATCTTCAATTTCAACTAATGTTTTTCCTTCACGCATGGCATCTCGAAGATTTGTTTCATCTTGACTATATAAGCAGTTTAATAATTTCCCATCTGCTGTAATCCGAAGTCGGTTACATTCACCACACAAACTCCGCGAATATGCCGGAATCACCGCCACTTTTCCTTTATAATCATTCACTCGAAAAATATAGTGCTCTGTTCGTGATCCATCTATAGGATTCAACTCTTCCACTTGATTTTTTAAATCAGAAACTATATGATCCGCTCCATAAAATTTCCCAGTTTTCCATATTTGGTGTGAATCAAATGGCATGAGTTCAATGAAACGAACCGTAATATCATTTTCTTTAGTAAGTGCCACAAAGTCCATGAGTTCATCATCATTAAAATCACGCATGGCAACTACATTCAACTTGATGGACTGAATAGATGATTTAATGGCTTTATCTAATCCGTCTAACACAGATTTCAATCCGTCTCTTCTTGTAATTGTTTTATATTTATTCTGCTCCAACGTATCCAAACTAATATTTATCCCAGATAAACCTGCTGATTCTAATTCATGGATATATTTTGAAAGTAATAAACCATTCGTCGTTACATGAATTGAATCAATTCCATCCAAACTATTGGCAAATTGAATGATGGGCACTAAGTCTTTTCGGAGTAAGGGTTCGCCACCCGTTAAGCGAATTTTGGACACACCCATTTGGGATGCTAATTCAATAAGTCGAAATATTTCTTCTGTGGAAAGGAGTTTGTCTTCGGGGCGAAATTCGATGCCTTCTTCTGGCATACAGTAAATACAGCGAAGATTACATTGTTCGTTAAGGGCAAGGCGTAAATAGTTGAATGTTCGACCGAAACGGTCAATGATGGGTGATGCCGATTCATTCAGCTCACCATTAATTGGGCTGGGTGTAATTATATTTTCCATTCTTATTCCAAGTCACCCCGATTATTTATCGGAGATCGGGAGCAAATCTTGTCGTTTCCGACAAAACCGTACCGGCCGAAAATCATATTTCAATTCAAAACTTAGATTTTTCGGCTAAAGAATTCGGACAAAGTTATCTTATTTATCTTCTAAATAAAACTGCTCTTTTTGGGGTGTTAATGGACGTCCCATCCAAAGCGGTCGGCGTAAGCCGTCAGGATGTGTTTCTTTCTCTTTCGCCCATGCGTTCCATTTTTTATAATGTTCGAATGATTTATTTGTATCCACGAACACATCGCCATATTTCTCGCCGGATTCCGGCTTGGATATGCTCACTTTTTGCAACCAACAATGGGCGCCCGAAATTGGGTCGGGATTTGCCGCATGTGTAATATTCTGATGCACACCACCATCTCGCCACCAAACACGATTCGTGTCCGGATCATTCGATTCCCACGGTTCGACTCCACTCACTGTTTCCATTTTCCATTTCCCATCACCCATATTATGAATATCAACCGTATTGGACATAAATCGATTCCCAGCATCTTGCTGACGTCGCCATCTTCCAATATGATGTGAACAAGCCACAACACCCGGTTTGATAGCTTCCGTCACCCAAACTTTATCCACAAACCAACCGATTTCTGTCGTGATTTTGAGTAAATCACCATTATCCACGCCAAGGCGTTTTGCATCTTTGGTATGAATCCAAATGGGATTTTTATGGGCAATCTCTGTGAGCCATTTAGCATTGGCCGATCGAGAATGAATATGAGTGGGCAATCTAAAATTCGGAAGCAAAACACATTCATTTTTACTGGTGTCCATTTCATCTGGATGCACATGACTTTTAATCCGATATCCAGGCGTAGCATGTTCCGGATAACCAAAATCCACCATAGTTTGGGAATAAATTTCTTGTCGTTTTGATGGGGTAGGAAATCCACTAAAGTCTTTGCCATCTACTTGAATGCCCACAATATTGCCATCTTTTTCAATTTGGCCGTTCTCTTTAACCGTGGCACCATTCATGGTTTCTTCATTCACAGCGTCTTCATTTTTCACATACACTTCAGAATCGACCATAAAAGCACCAAACTTCCGCATGTATTCTAAAGCAGAAAGGCCTTCTTTTTTGGCAGCTTCTGGCAATCCATTCGTATGTTCAAAAATGTATTGATAATATTCGTCAATGTTGATTTTTTCACCATCCCGATAGGGACTCATAAAATGTTTTCGGATTCCCAAATCTCCATCTTTGTCAATGCGCCAGGATAGCTCAATCCAAAATTCATCTTCTTCCCACACTTCACCTGGATTTACTTCATAAGTAAATTCCACTTCTTTCCCATCGCGGCGGGCTTTTTCTCTCAACACGGGTTGACGAAATGCAATCCAAACACCGGATTGTGTTTCGTAAGAATTAATATCATGCCGCTCGGATGCATGTCCCATGGGTAAAACATAATCGGCAAAAAATGCAGTTTCATTCCATGTAGGCGTAAGGGCAATATGGCATCCTACTTTTTCTGCATCGGATAACATTTCTATCCAAGAAAATCCATCGGGATACGTCCAAACCGGATTAAAAACACGGGTGAAATACACATCCATTGAACCGCGACCCTCTTTGATTAAATGGGGCAAAATTTGACTCATTTCATAATGGGCCAACGTGTATTCTTTGGGCCAAGCCAATTCGTTCCAAGCATCTGGCCCCGGTGGCACATCAAAAAATTCCGGATGAAATTTGTTCCATGCACTGGGTGATGTGCCCCCTTCTGTTCCAACAGAACCGGTGAGCACATTTAATAAATGAAGTGTTCGAGAGACTTGCCATCCACCGAGATTTCCAATAGAAGCGCCCCGCCAAACATGGGTAGAAAGTTTACTTCCTGCATTCCCAACCATTTTCGCCACACAAATAATTTGATCCGCTTCAATCTGCGCTTCTTTGGCAGCATATTCCGGTGTGAATTCCGCCCATTCTTCGCTCAATCGCTTGATGAATTGGTCAAATTTTACGGGATCATCCGGATGCAAATTTTTGAGATAATCATCCCAATTCACCCAGTTTTCCATATAATGGCGATCGTATAATCCTTCGTCTAAAATAATCTTCGCCATGGCTAAATAAACCGCTGATTCACTGCCGGGATAAGTGGGCATCCATTCATCCGCCATGGATGCAGTATTCGATAAACGTGGATCCATAACAATCAACTTGGCGCCTTTCATCATTCCTTCCATAATCCGTTGGGCATGTGGATTAAAATAATGGCCCGTTTCCAAATGGGATGAAGCCAATAAAATCACTTCGGCGTTGGTATGGTCCGGACTGGGGCGGTCGTATTTATGCCATAAAGCGTAACCGGTTCGAGCGCCGGCAGAACAAATATTTGTGTGAGAATTGTGCCCATCCACGCCCCACGCTTTTAACACGCGCTCTGCATAACCTTCATGCCCGGGCCGACCCACATGATAAACCACTTTTTCTTTACTTTTCCTTAATGATGTCGCAATCTTTTCAGAAATTTCATCCAATGCTTGATCCCAAGTAATGCGTTCCCACTTCCCTTCGCCCCGCTCGCCAACCCTTTTCATAGGATAAAGTATTCGCTCTGTATCATTGATTTGATTAATTGTTGCGGGACCTTTGGCACAATTCCGTCCACGGCTACCGGGATGGTGTGGATTCCCTTCAAATTTCCGCACTTCGTTGGAATCTTTATCCACATACGCCAAGAGTCCACATGCCGATTCACAATTGAAGCAAGTCGTTGGAACGATAGAATAATGGCGTTCTTTTTTCTCTGGCCAAGCTTTAGGGTCGAGTTCGGTGAAGTCGTCCCATTCAGATGGGTCGGGATATTTATAAAGTTCCCGTGGACCTTCCATTTCTTCGGACCAATCCGGACGGTCTGATATTTTAGGTATAAGTCCTATGGACTCTGAAAATGTTTCTATCCAACTACGCTTCATTATTTTTTATGTGTTTAAGTGTTTATGTATTCGAGTGTTATCGTCCATTAACACTTGAACACTAACGCACTTCAACACTCCTTTAACTTAATGGTATCATTTGCGGCACACGGATGCGCACAAATTCTGTTAAATAAATTCCGATTAATGCCAATCCACCTGCAATAAGCACCATACTTGGAACTGTATTTAGGATAACAATCGGTGTAAGATTTCCCAACACAATCCCTGCCCAAAAATATTTTGAGTAATATCCTTTTGTCATAAGTTCAATTGCTTTTTTGGTATCCGGTGTATCATGTGGCATTAAAATTTCTTTCGCCAAAATAATCACATTCGTTACAATTCCCCAAAATAGGACATTGGTCATCCATTGGGATGAATCCGGTGCAATAATCATCATGACCACCGAACCAGCCATGGTGGCGTGAACCAACATATGTATAGCAGATTGAATAGGCGTTTGCCATAAATCACGAGCTCGAGCTTGGGCAAAAAGGAAGGCTGTATAAACGGCGCCGAGAATGGCAAAAATACCGCCAATCACCCAAACCCAATTCATGGATATTTCAAAAATGTTGCCAATTAATTTCAAGGACACCAAGCCACCAAACACAGTAATTATATACGCACCACGCACCAGCCAGGATTTCCATTGGGGGCGAAGTAATACATATAAAAATCTGTCTGGGCGATCCAAATCTTTTACGAGAAATCCACCGGTAAGCCCCATAAAAAAAAGTGAAATAATAAGTCCATTCATTTCAGATTCTGGACTCAATTCACCCATAAATAAACTCCAAACCGCCATCATGAGAAATGTGCCAGTAGCCAGAGCTTTTGTCCAAACGTAAGCCGGGACTTCCCATCCCCAAAGGACGCCTTTACTGGGCGAATCATACACGCGACGTGCTTCAGTCGTATCCACATCTTCTTGAATTTCTTGCGCCACATTATCAATCGCACGTTGGTCAATAGGTTTACCTGTTTTCGCAGAATTCTCCATAGCCAATTGAACTAATAAATTTTCCGTATCTGATTCTGCCACTCGCTTGTCCGCATATTTTGCATAGTGTCCCACACCTGTAGCCTGTTCGGACCAAACATAATCACCATCTCGTTCGGTTGCATTGGGGTCCAACATTTCAGTTGACCCATTAATATAATATAAATTGGGATCAGTCATTTTTTCCGGCTTCCGCGTCATGGTATCTTCATTGGCCACCAGTTGGGCAATCTTGGAATTATCATCACTCAAATCACCGGAAATAATTGCTTCCACTGGGCAGACAACTACGCAAGCCGGCTCATAACCACCATCAATTTTATGGGCACAATAATTACATTTCGCAGCCGTATTCGTATCGGGATCCATATATAATGCATCATAGGGACAAGCTTGCATACAGGATTTACAACCTATGCAGCGGTCATTATCAAAATCAACAATACCATCAGCGCGCGTATGAAGTGCGGTGGTTGGGCAAATTTCTACACACGGCGCATCGGCACAATGGTTACATCTATGGACAGAAAATTCGCGGGTGGACTTAGGGAATTCACCTTTTTCAATATATTTCACATGTGTGCGGTTGACACCAATAGGCACATCGTGCTCACTTTTACAAGCCACGGTGCAGGCATGACAGCCAATGCACATTCTATTATCTATTACAAATCCGTAATTCAATTTTTTCCCTTTATTGCATTATGCATAGCCGCAGCACATTCATTTTTCCCAAGATCCATTATATCCGCTTCATCTATATCCACATCAAGCAATCCTGTATTTACTTTTCGAATTTCATCATAGACTGCCGGTGAGTTTCTCATGTTATCTAAAATGAATTCGGTAAATTTTTCCAACGAATCTAAAGCGTATATCGATGAATTATGTCCAACAATATTTTCTAATTTTTCAGAAAATATCAATTGATCGTTTGCTTCAGTCCAATTCATAAAATGGCCCGGTAATACATTTAGATTTTTATCAAGATTTTGCACCTTATTCGTCAATGTTTCATAAAGCATGGCAGACCATTCTTTTGCTTTGCCACCCAAATCGGGACGACCCACAGACAGAATAAAAATGGTGTCCCCAGAAATGAAAAATTTATCATCAATAATATAGCTCGTACTTCCCGGTGTATGCCCCGGTGAATGCATCACTTTTATCTCGGGTCCATTGTTTCCCATCGAGTACGATTCGCCATCTTGCACTTCACTGTATTGAAAAGATGCTTCACTAAAATCGCCAACATGTGCCATAATTTCTGCGCCTGTTGCATTGGCTATTTGCTTACTGCCACTGATATAATCGGCTTGAAGATGTGTTTCAAAAGTTTGAACAATTTTTGCGTTATGTGTGTTGGCAAACGATTCATAAAAATCATAATTCCGACTGGGATCAAAAATCACCATTTTCCCATTATAAATTAGTCCGTAATTACAGGATGCTTTCCCGGGGCGAATAAATTGATAAAGCGCATAATCTTCTGACTCAGGATTAACTCGTTTAGGTGCAAGTAAATTCCCCCAAGTTTTAATACCGCCTGCTAAAAAGGCCACATCACTAAATCCGTGATTCACCAATATTTCACCCACATATTGGGCAGATCCTTCTTTCGCACAGACCACTTTAATCGGTTGTTCACGAGAGACTTTTGCCACAGTGGCGTCTTCTTCTTCCATGAAATCAAAATAGGGAACATTTGCCATATCAAATGGGTAAGGGCCTTCTACATTAAACCTTTCAAAGTCTTCTTCATTGCGCACATCGAGCACAAGCATATCTTCCCGATTGGATAAGAATTCAAATAAGTCATTGGCAGAGTAGGATTTCAATGATGACATAGCTTGATCTAATTAATGGACTTTTTTAATATAGAAATGTTTCGTATTTGCATCAGTTTCTATTTTAATAATTTGATGTTTTGAAGACCTGCACCAGGCTTTTAAATCGGGCTCGGCTCATGGATGCGCACTGGATGTTTTCAGAATGCCACCCATGGGAAGTGTCTTGATGGCTTGCCATGAACGAATAACGGGCATCCCCATGCCACACGTTCCTAATTCAATTTGATAATCGAATTTCAATTATACAAATAAAGTAATATCTGCGTCCGCAGCAAATTCTAAAAATGAAGCTGCACCACCCAATTCGACACCATCCACAAAATCTTCTTTTTCAAAGCCAAATACATCCATGGTCATTTGACACCCAATCATCTTGACACCCGATTCAATACAAATTTCACGGAGCTCTTCAACCGTGGCCACGCCTTTATTTTTGAATGTTTTTTTCATGAAGGATGTTGCCATTGTTTCAAATCCGGGCACATTCCCCATGATGGCATTTGGAATTGGCCAATTGATATTTTGAAATCCTTCCGGGCCAAAGGGCATTTTCATCGGCATAGATGGATTGGTAGCCGGCGCCACTTTAGCTTCTATTTTTTTATTCAGAAGCGTAAGTCCGTAAAATGTGAAAAACACGGCAACTTCCATTTCCATTGCAACGGCAGTTGATGCCAAAATAAAAGGGGGATATGCCCAATCTAAAGTTCCTTTTGACGCAATAAGCGCCATGCGTTTTGGTTTTGTTTCGCTCATTGTACTCCCCTATGATTTTTGTATATAATAAACAAAATCACTACCATCTTCGCCGGAAGATAACAGTGCATTCCCAGTCCGATTGGCCCATGCTGTAATATCATTTTTTGATCCAGGATCCGTGGAAACCATTTTCAAAATTTCACCGCTGGACATCCCATCCATCGTTTTTTTGGCTTTTAAAATGGGAAGGGGACAATTCAACCCCCTACAATCCAATTCTTGATTAAATGCAATATCATTCATAGTTCTCTTCCTTTTATTTAATTTTCATGAAATTCAATAGTCCAAATACCCTTTGTAATTTTTTCTTGTGCATCAGCCATACAATTTAATATTTTGAATATAAATTCATTCGCCAATGCATAAAAAAACCGTGTCCCTTCTTGTCGATTAATCACAATACCACGGTCGAACATTACTTTTAAATGTTGACTTACAATAGGTTGTAGCATTTCTAATTCTCTATGAATTTGACCCACAGTTTTTTCGCCATCGTCCAAATATTCTACAATTTTGATACGGTCAGGATGCCCAAGTGTCTTTAATACACGTGCTGCATTTTGAATAAATTCCGGTGATATCTTTGTTTGATTGCTTACCATAAGGTAGCGAATATAGTGTTTTTACTATATAAAACAAATACTATGTTTAACCCTAAAGTTTTATCGAAATTCCCACATGATTAAAACAAACGCATTCATACTTATCGGTGGAGAAAGCAAACGGTTTGGATCTCCAAAATGGGAAGCGATTATTGATGGAATTAAACTGATTGATCGGACGTGGAATCTCTGTGATATTTTCGAAAATCGATTTGTGGTTGGGAAAGAAAAACCCAATGCAATTTCCTATCCATTTATTGAGGATGAGTTGGATATTCAGTCACCAATTAATGGAATTTATTCTGCTTTAAACCATTCAAAATCTGATTGGAATTTTATAATATCCTGTGATTTACCACTCATGACAAATGAGATTATTCAATCATTATGGATAACTGGGAATCATAAGACGGATGCTCTGGTTCCAATGGTGAAAAATTATTTACAACCGACATGCGGTTTTTATCACAAGAGAATTTTAAAACTAATTCTACAACAAATTAAAACAAATGATTTAAGTCTTCATGGTTTATTAAATTCAATCAACACTAATACGGTCAATTTGGATCTTAATGAAAAGGAATTCACCAATATGAATACAGCGGCAGATTATGACGGGCTACTAAGGAAAGAAAAAACCCAATAATTATGGTAAAATTTACGAAAACAATAAAAGTGAAGGCCAGCACAGATCAGGTCTGGAAAATATTCGCACATGGATTTAACGATGCTCACAAATGGATGGCTTCAGTTTCTCATTCATATGCTCAGACTAATGGTGAGTCATTTGAAGGTGCACATTCAGATGGAAGGGTATGCGAACTAAGTCCTGACCAAACGGGTATAAAGGCTTCTGAAAAGTTCTTGGAGTATGATGAAAATAATAAAACTGCTACAGTTCAAATTGATTTTGCTAATACTCCTTTCTATTTCCCCGTTAAATTCAACATACTCGATTTTTCAATACATGAAATCGGTGATGGTCACTCTGAAATGACGTGGAAATTCCGTTCAAATATTAAGCCCTTAGGGCTTCTCTTATGGCCTCTTCTTAGAATAGGTTTTGGCGTTTTTGTAGGGCAGATTATGGGAGAGTTAAAATTCTATGTTGAGAATGGAACATCTCATCCTAGAAAGCTTAAGGCAATGGAAAAGCTTGGGCCAAAAGTGTAACAAACAAATGGAGATGGGTAGTTGGATTATAAGCAAAAAAAGTATGGCGGCAGATTATGAAGGACGGCTAGAGAAGGGGAATGACTAATTTATGAGTTTAACCCAAATAATAACTGATAAAACACAATGCAGACTAAACCTGCTAAACGCAATATTGGGTTTAGCGAGATGATTCTGCTTCATTAAATAAAACAATTATAGATTATCATGAATAAACGATTTGTACACATCCTTATTGCCGCAATCTTACCATTGCTCTCATTCTCCCAATCAACTCAATACCAATCCATTCAATCAGATAATTTAGCATTGAGCGTTGATGCTAATTTCCCTTCAATAAAGCAATATAGATTATTGAAAAATAATGCAATATTAAACGGAAGCATATCAAACAATAAGACTTTATTAATCAACGGAATAAAATTTCAACCTAAAGTAACATCAAAAGTTAATGAGAACGCCATCCTCTATACTATGAGTATTGAAGATATTGAAGTATTACTTACTGTAAAGATTGAAGTGATTGATAATATTGTTGATTTAAAATTTATTGAGGTAATAGAAAATGGGGTCTTCAAAATAAATACAATTGCTTTCCCAGAGCATCAGTTATTAACGGTTTCTTCCAAAGTAAAAAATGCGAAGTTCTCTGGAGCTAATATGTTTACTGCTTTAGAAGGTAATGATGGAGATATTTTTCAAAAAGTAAATACAAAAACATCGGTAGATACCATGCCAAAAGGATTTTTGTATGGTATTTTATCCAATGAAAATATTGCTGCTTCTATTTGGACAAATGCTGTTCAAGAAAAAACTGATAATAACAGGATTCTTAAATATACTTTTAAAAAAAACAATGACGTTTACACAAGTATTTGGAGTGGATCATGGTTGTATAGAGCTGATAGAATGAGTTCTATAAACGAATTGCCAGAACTAAAAATAATTATTACAGATGATGTCAATGGTGATAGAAAAGTAGATTGGCAAGATGGAGCAATTGCCTTTAGGAAAATTATGAATAATCCTTTTGGAAATGAAAGAGTGAAAGATTGGGTTGTTTTTAGAATTCCTATGAACTTTGCTAGTCAGGCTACAAATCCATTTTCAAAGTCATTAGATGAGACTAAAAGAATCTTTCTAAATACTGATGGACTTGGTCAATTTGTAATTCTTAAAGGATATGGAGGTGAAGGACATGATTCCAATCATCCTGATTATGGCTACATTGGAACGCGGCAAGGTGGTGTAAAAGAGATGAATCTTATTTGTGATCGAGCGAACAAATATAATGCTGATATTGGAGTACATATTAATGCTACAGAATCTTATCCTGAAGCGCGAATGTTTAGCGAATCTTTAGTTGAAAAAGAAAATCTAGGATGGAATTGGCTAGATCAATCTTACAGAATAGACAAGCGGTTTGATGCTATAAATGATAAAAGATACAATAGATTAAAGTCTTTAAAAGATCAAGTACCTAATCTTGACTTCATATACTTAGATGTGTGGTATGCGAAAGGAAGTTGGGATAGCCGAAAGGTTGCTAGCGAAATTAATTCGCTCGACTTGATTTTGGCAACAGAGTTTCCACAAGATTTAGAATATAATGCCGTTTGGAATCATTGGGCTGTTGATTATAAATATGGTGGAAAAACGATCAAAGGATTTAATAGCAAAATTGTACGTTTTATCCGTAATCATCAAAAAGATACTTGGATTGCCAAACACCCTTTACTTGGAGGCGCTGAAATGGTTGATTATGAAGGTTGGCAAGGAAGAATCAATTATGATAATTGTATAGATATTACCTTCAAAGCAAATTTACCTACTAAATACATACAACATTTTCCAATTATTAACTGGCAAAAGGACGTTATTCAATTAGAAAATAACGTTGTGGTTAAAACTCAATCTGGAAAAAGAATTATTACAAAAGACGGCTTAATAATTTATAATGACGATGCTTATTTGTTGCCTTGGAATCCTATTGAAGAAAATAAACTTTACCATTGGAACGAAAAAGAAGGCACAACAAATTGGATGTTACCTAAATCTTGGAATGATGTTAAAACCATTTTCCTTTATGAATTAAGTGATTTAGGAAAAACAGTACACAAAGAAATTGCGATAAATAATGGTAGCATTAAAATTAATGCAAAAGCTAAAACACCTTATGTTCTTTATAAAAAATTGCAGACTACTACGCAAATGGATTGGGGCGAAGGCACGATTGTAAAAAATGGGGGTTTTAATAGCGGAAATATCGACAATTGGAAAACGAATAATGAAAAGGCAAACGTATTAAGGGATAGTCTTGGACAATACAAGTTAATAATTAATAAAAGTAACGAACCAACTACAGTATCCCAACTCCTACCTAATCTTCCAAAAGGTTCTTATGCTGCAGAAGTATATGTTCAAACATCTGGAAATAGAAAAGCGACTTTAAAAGTAGAGTCAAGTACGAATGTTAAAGAAAACTATACAACAAGTTCGCTATGGGAAAATTATATTGCAGCAGATTGTAAACACGGAAGTAAAATGCAAAAAATGTATGTTTTTTTTGATGTGGACAAATATCATGATAATATCAAACTAGAGCTAAACACGAGCATAGGAGATTCCATTGTTATATACGATGATGTGAGAGTAATCAGAGCGCACAAAAAAACTGTCATAGATAGTATCTATTTTCAAGAAAGTTTTGAGCATATTCCATCAGGTATAATCCCTTTTGTAAAAGGAGAAGCAGGTGGCGCTAATGATCCAAGAGTACATCTTGCAGAAAAGCATAGTCCATACACGCAAAAAGGATGGGATGGAAAAAAAGTGAGTGATGTTTTAAATGGCAATTGGTCACTCAAACTGCATGAAGATGCTCAAGGCATAATAATCCAGACTATTCCTCAAAATTTAAGGTTTGAACCTTATAAAAAATATAAAATTACTTTTAAGTATCAAGCTGAAAGTGACCACTATTCGTTTCTATTAGGGGACAATACAACAACTCTTTTTGAAAATAAGATTAATCAGCAACATGACACACAACTGTTCGATTTTATTTTTACAGCTTCTCCATCTGGAAATTCGTGGTTTGGAATCAAAAAGAATAGTGAAGAAACATCAGATTTCATCCTTGATGATATTACAATAATAGAAATGGAATAAGAATAACGAAGCAGAACAACGTATATAAAAAATAGGCGAAACAGTAATAAATTCAAGGGTTTTGGCTCGTATCAAACTTTGTGCTTAACCGAAAATTTCGTGCTTCGGAATCGCCTACTTTTCATATACTAAACGTTCATTCGCAATCCGCTTCGCTACTTGCTAATGAATGGAGCGCGCTGTGCATTGTTCGTCTTGCCCGCAAAGCGGACTGCGAAGAACAGCGCTGTAAAATCATTAGAATTATTGAGAATACTCAAATTCTACTGCCTTTACA
>Ga0257121_1002320_pt1 | contig 13516 bp, 11 predicted proteins | sample SI106_100metaG_FD_190180 | JGI IMG/M metagenome (GOLD analysis project Ga0257121, IMG submission 190180) | Marine microbial communities from Saanich Inlet, British Columbia, Canada - SI106_100 | ecosystem: Environmental > Aquatic > Marine > Inlet | place: Canada: British Columbia | collected... | reverse complement strand
TAAAAGATGTAAAAATTATTATAACTTTCTATATTCAAAGTCAATACGAATTAATTAAATGGATTTGTTGCCCAGACATTAAGTTCATTTATAAACCCTCTATCATCCATTTCAATTGCAGAAATAATAGAATGTGCTATTTCCTTTGTAGTTAATTTATTACTTATGTCCTCTCTTTCTATTCTTAATGAACTACCAAAAGCAGTAGTTACTTCACTAGGATTAATTTGACAAACCCTTATATTATGTGGACGTAATTCTGCTTGCCAGCATTGCGTTAGGCACCTTAGGGCAAATTTTGAAGATGCATAAATACTACCATTTTTATATCCCTTTAAGCTAGCTGTTGAACCAATATTAATAATAGTCCCACTATTTTTTATTTTCATTAATGGAACAATTTCTTTGGTAAATAATGCAAGACCAAAAACATTAACATTAAAAACTTTTAAAAAATCATCAATACTTAGCTCTTCAATAGATTTTCTAACTCCTAATCCTGCATTATTTATCAAAACATCCACTCTACCATCAAGCATTTTGATACATTCATTAGCGTTTCTAGTAATATTATTAATATCAGCAATATCAAAATCAATAATTTTTGCTCCAGTATAATTTACAACTTTAGATAATCTTTTATTAGATCTTCCAGTAATAAGAACATTTGCTCCCTTATCTACTAAAGCTTTTGCTGTCTCTTTACCAATACCAAGACTACCACCTGTTAATATAACATTTTTTCCATCTAAATTCATTCAATAAATATTTATTTAAAATCAAACATAATAAAAATTATAAATTCGAAAAATATTTTCTATCAATATAAAAAGTACCAAAAGGGATAACAGATGCAAACAATACAATCCTAAAATCTATAATAGTCCATTTAATATGTTTTCTAGCTGAAAGACTAAATTTTCCTTTTCCAAGAGTTATATTAAATCCATTTAATAAGAAGGCAGTTATAATATATAAGACAAATAATAATCCATGAGGCATCCCTAATAATTTTACAAAGCTTGGATCATCCAATTGGTATTTAAAATAAAGACCAACAGTCATTAATAAGATATACGACACTCCTTCTATAAATGCAATTATTCTGAAAAGTAAAATCATACAGCAAAATTAACGATAATTATTATTCAAAACTACTTGAAATACTTGAATATTTCTATAATTAAATAAGCAAATTATTTTAGATATATTTGTTATGATTTAAATTAATTGATTATGATAAATAAAACAATAAAACTAATATCAAATTCAGGAATTCAGTTCGAGAATATTAAGATAGAAATATCTGAAGATTTTAATAAAGAAAATAAGATTTTCTACCTTGAAGAATTTCATAAAATAAAGGAAATCTTTTGGTTTGAGCAGGTATTGAAAAACAGAAAGGATGATATTTGGATTAGAAAAAGCGAATTACAGGTAAAAGGATACCTAGATATATATAATAAATTTACAGAAGATTATTCTAGAGATGAAATCATAGAAGTTGATGAAGATACCATAATACAAAATCCTAATATTAATAAAGTTCTTAAATCATTAATAGGTCTGTGGATTCCTGTTCCATTTTTCAAGAATAATAATATAAATATTGATGTTTTTGGACCTACTAATTGGGTTCGCATGATGATTTCTGTCAATGACAATGGTGATTACATAGCAACATTTGCTATTGACACTAAAGTCTCTGACAATAAAGAAGATAATACAACTCCTTTTTCAAGTTCTAATATTAATGATAATATATTTTCAATTAGTGAAAATACAGATATAATACTTGCTTTTTTAGATGATAGAAAGGGCTGTGAATGGGTTCTTGAATATTTCCAAAATAACATTAGTCTTGATAGCTCAGAATCATCATTAGTTCATGTAGCAGCATATCAGATATTAATAAAACTATTATTATCACAAGATGATCTTTTTAATATTCAGTTATTGCCTCAAAAAACTAATTCTGTATCTGTTGATATGGTAATAGATGTTGGTAATAGCACTACTTGTGCGCTTCTTTTTGAAGATTCAGGTGAAAATATTTTTAATTTTAATAAAGTAAAGAAATTAGAAATTCAGGATTTAACAAAACCATTTTTAACATATAATGAACCTTTTAGTTCAAATCTTGTATTTTCAAAACCTAAATTTAATGATGGTATCTCTCAAAAAGATAAATTTAATTGGCCTAGTATTATAAGATTTGGAGATGAAGCGAAAAGATTAATTAATAATTCAAATATCGAACTAAGTTTAGATAGAGACCCTGTATCATATTCATCAAGTCCAAAGCGATACTTATGGGATCAAAATCTTGCAGAAAAAAACTGGGAGTTTTTAAATGAGAACATGAAAATTCCTGAAACTGTATACTATGATGGTGTTACAAATCATCTACAATTAGATGGATCTTTAGTTAACAATAAAGATGATGTAATGGGATCAGAACCTAGATACTCTAAGAAATCACTTATGACCTTTTTATTCTTAGAGATATATATAAATGCTTTTAAGCAGATTAATTCAATAAAATTTAGAACTGAACATGGAAAGGTTGAAGACTCTAGAATCTTAAGAAATATTGTAGTAACCTGCCCTACTTCAATGGTAATGCAAGAACAAATTAATTTAAGACAAGCCTCAGAAGATGCACTAGAGATACTCAATAGAAATGAATATAATATTTCTCTAACAAATATTTTTCCATCAATAAAAGAATTAAAAAGATCATTAGCTGATATAGAGGAAAGAAAGGATTGGATATATGATGAGGCAACATGTGCTCAATTAGTTTATATATATGGGATGATATCAAAAAAGTACAGTAATAATCCAGTAAAATTATTTGAAACTTATGGTAGAAAAAATAAAGATGATGAAAAAGAATTAGTAATTGCTTCTGTAGACATTGGTGGAGGAACAACTGATCTAATGATTGCTTCATATAGCTATACTCTAGAAAACACAGTTGTTGAGATTGTGCCAATTCCTCTGTTTTGGGAAACATTTGATTTAGCAGGAGATGATTTATTAAAAGAGTTGATTCAACAAATAATAATTGAAGGTAGTAATGATAAAGGAAGTGGAATTATTGAATCACACTTAAATCATCAACTAAAAGAAGAAAGATATATTGAAAAGTTAAATAGTTTTTTTGGTGCAGATAGTAATCATATTGGCTACAAGGGAAAAGTTATGAGACGAAATTTTTTAAATCAAATCTCTATCCCAATCATAAATTTATACTTGAAAAAAGCAAATCAGGAAAATCAAGCCCTTACATATTCTGATATATTTAATGATAATGAACCATGTAAAGATTTATTGGATTACTTTGAGGGTCATTTTGGATTTAATTTTAAGGACTTAGTTTGGAATATCAACTCTGAAATAATTTATAAAATTTCAGTTTCCGTATTTGACAAATTAATAAATCAAATTAGTAAAATTATAAAATCATATAATGCAGATATATTAATACTTTCTGGTAGAACATTTCAATTAAATTCATTACAAACATTGTTTGAAACTTATCAGCCAGTTTTACCAAATAGAATGATTAATATGAATAATTACTGGATTGGGAAATGGTTTCCATTTTCTGATGATAAAGGATTTGTAAAGGATCAAAAATCAGTACTCTCTGTAGGCTCTCTAATTGCATTGTTATCTGCTAAATATAATAAATTAGGTAATTTTAGAATTAACACTGAATTCTTAAAAAAAGGTTTAATCTCAAATGCTGATTATATAGGCAAAATTGAGCATAATATTATTGAACACTCATCATTTACAGAAAAAGATGAAGATTCTATATTAACTCTAACAGAATTACCATTTAGAGTTGGATTTAAGAAGCTTTTATCAAAAAGCTATCCTTCAAGACATTTATACACTCTAGACTTTAATAAAGAGGCAATGTTTGATAAATTAGGTACTCAAGAAAAAGTAGATGACTTAATTTTTAAGATTAGAGAATCAATGCCATTAAAAATTGAAATTAATAGAGACCTAGAAAAGTCTAAAGAGAAACTTAAATTAATAGAAGTTACAGATAATGATGAAAATAGTCTAAATAAAAATTACTTTAAATTTCAGTTTAACACCTTAGAAGATATAAAAGAATATTGGCTAGATGAAGGGAAGTTTATATTAAAGGTTTAGTAAAATATTTAGAAAATATTTAATTACAGATAAGCAGGAAATGATTAATAAAATAAATTTAGCATAAATAGTTGATTATGAATAATATAAATAAAAACGTATTAGAAAATCTTAGTAATAAAATCATAGAATTAGAAACAAGCGTAAATAATTCAGCATCTTGGGCACAGTCAAATAAGGATCTAAGAATGGAAAGAAATGAAATCATTCTTCTTAAAGAAAGTAGAATGAAACTTAATAGAATACATAATTCCTTTAAATCAAAACCTGTATTTGCACTATTTGGAGCAAGTCAAGTAGGAAAATCTTATCTAATAAAAAATCTATTAAGCGTAGATGGAAATCCACTAGAAATTATTTTAGGAGATAAATCATATGATTTTCTTGAAAAAATAAATCCTGCAGGCTCTGGAGCAGAAAGCACAGGAGTTGTTACTCGTTTCACAATTGATAAAACTTCTGAACACACAAAGTTTCCTGTTAAAGCAAAGATAATTTCAATAAGTGATCTTGTTATAATACTAACAGATTGTTTCCTAAATGATTTAGATCTAAATGAGCTAATACAATTCGATAATTTTGAAAAAAATATAGAATCACTAGAAAAAGAATTCATGGATACGGAATTTAGACAAGATAAACTAAATGAAAATAACATCTTTGAAATTAGAGACTATTTTAAAATTAATTTTAAGAAAGAAAATTTAACTCAAGTATTAGATAATTCTAATTATTGGAACAGAATTGGTGAGCTCATTTCTAAGATACCTTCAAAAAGATGGCTTGATGTATTTAGTTTCTACTGGGATAATAATCCTGAAATAAATAATTTATTTAGCCTATTAAATGCTGATTTAGAAAGACTTGGATATAGCAAGTCGATATATCTAAGTGAATCATCTATTTTAAGAGGTGGTGGTGAAGTTTTAGATGTCACAAGAGTTAAAGAGATGTTTAATGTGGATACTTTGGATCAAACTGTATATTGTGAAGATAAAGAAATAACAATAGACACAAATAGATTAAGTGCAGTAATTTCTGAAGTTACTTTAAGTGTTTCTGAAAACTTAAAAAGTAAAAAAGAATTTATTCAGAACACCGATTTACTAGATTTCCCAGGAGCAAGAAGTAGATTAGTATTAAATAAAATTACTAATGAAGAAACTCCATTAATGTTCTTAAGAGGTAAAATATCTTATTTATTTAAAAAATATTCTACAAATTTTGAAATTAATAATCTCTTGTTCTGTATAAATGATCAACAAATAGAGGTTAATGAATTACCCTCATTACTAAACGAATGGATTTCTACAAATATCGGAGACTCTATAGATCATAGAAGTACTGTAATATCTAACCTAAATACTAATCCATTATTTGTAATATTTACATTCTTTAATAATCAACTTATATTTGACTCAACTAATGATGATAATGATTTAGATTATAAATGGGATAATAGGTTTATTAAATTTTTTAAAGAAGGAATTATTTCAACAAATTATGATTGGGATACTAAATGGACAAACAAAAACAAACTATTTAATAATTTCTTCATGTTAAGAGATTATAAATATTCATCAGATATATTTAATGGCTATAATGAAAAGGGAACTGAGGATGCAATTAATAAAAGTAGAGTTGATTATCTCAAAAAACTTAAAGATTCCTTTATTAGCTATCCATTTGTAAATGATCATTTTGATAGTCCTGAGAAGAGTTGGGATGCAGCAGCATCAATAAATTGTGATGGAAGTGAGTTAATGATTCAAAAACTATTACCATCAGCAAATAATCTTGTGAAAGTTAACAATTGTATAAAAAGATGTAACCAAATAAAAGATCAGGTTTTAGAATGCTTAAATAAATACTATATTTCAGATAATAAAGAAGAAGAAAGAAATAAAATAAAGAAAAATTCATTAAATTCTTCACTCTCATTGTCACAATTTATTTCCAACCAACCACATAAATTTTCATTATTTCTCCAATCTTTTCAAGTATTAGAATCTGAAATATATAATATTTTTCATGAAAATATAAACTATGTAAAAGTTGAATCTTCCTTCTCTTCAAAAGAATTACTTTCCAATATTTACCCATATCTATCAGATAATAATTCCATAGAGGAAAATATAGAAATAATTAGAAGGCAAGAAGACCTAAGTACCAAAGAGGATGTAATAGAAATTTTAGAGAATCAAGGAATTGATTTGTCACAATTCAAAAAAATAGAAACTGTAAATGAACTTGGAATTATTTTAGATAAGATAATTAAATTCTGGGAAGAGAAAGTAAAGCTTAATCCAAATAAAATGGATCATAATTTATTAAATCAAATACTCTCAGATCTATCAATAACAATGAGAGTTAATGGACTATTAGAAAAGATTCAAGATGAATTAAGTCCAAAATTTAATAGATTCCAAATTGAAAGAGAAGATGAAATTTATTTTGCTGCAATAACAACAAACTTGATAAATGAATTTATTACAGATTTTGGTACAAAAAATTTTGATAAACAAACTTTTTCAAAATTGCAAGATATATTGTCTGAAAATGAAAGAGCAGCACACTTAGAATTAGCAAGCTATAAATCATTACCCAATATTAGTGATCTAAATAATATATTTAATGATAATCTATTAGACACAAAAAATAGTTTTAAGAATTACCTATCAAATTTAGCAGAATGGAAATTAAGAATGAAAATAGCTCTACTAAACAACTGCGGTTATATTGATAACGAAAAAAACAACGGAAAAATAAAAGAACTACTTCATTCTATTAATAATGTGAATTTGTCTGTTAAATAATGATAAGATTCTATGTTATTTCTACTTCTGATTTTCATCCAATTTCATATAGAAATATTTATTTATATAGTGAGTATGGTAAAATAAAAAATTTTCTAGTTTCAAATAATCAAAAAGAACTATTAAATGTTCTAGCAATTCCACATAAAAATAAAAATAACATTGAATGGAGTGCTGATAATCATAATGAAATAAGAAAACTTGATAAATATGATATAAATCAACAAAATAAGATTTTAATTAAATATGATAAATTCCTAAATTCATATAATAATTTTATAAATGATCTTAAATCGTCAAAGAATAAAGATAATAGAAATTGGGGAGAATTATTATTTACATTAATTCAAGGAACTGCAAATGAATTATTTTTTGATGGAGATAATATATTTATTACTTGGGGATGGAGATTACTAGATCAAAACAGTAAAAAACTAATTCCATTTTATAGTCCACAACAAACTATATTAGAAGATAATACTCTAAAACAAGAAAATAATAAAAATGAATCGGAGCAGCTGCAAATTAATGAAGAATACAATGAAGTTTTAATAGAAGAGGAAGTGAAATTTTCTTTATTAGATAAGCTTTACTTATTTTTTAAACGTAATTGGTGGATAGTACCATTACTTTCATTTCTTATTCTTATCGCATTACTTTTTAGGTTATGAAAAAACAATATATAAGAATTAATTACAAATAAATAGCTATCAAAATATGACTTTAAAATACATTCTCGATGCATAATAATTCTCAAGAAAAATTTAGAAAAATATTATTTGTATTAACACCGATAATATTATTTTCTATATTAATTATTATTCTGTTTAAAGGCTGTGGCTCTCAAAATATAAATTATAATAAATTAGAAGAAGAGGAAATTATTATAGATGGTGAAATTGTAATGCAACCTACAAGTAATTGTAGAGCTCATTTTTCAGGAGGTTTTATTTCAGATCAATATGAAGATGAAAATGTTAGTGCAATTTATAAAATTGATGAAATGAGTGAGTATGTTGGTGAAGGAGAATACCCTAGAGCTATAGCAGCATTCCCAAAATCTAATTCTAGTACATTTGACGGGATTGCCATTGATAATAATACAAGAGTTATCATATATAGTGAAGAAAACTATAAGGGAGAAATTTTATTGAATGAAAATGGTCCAGCAATTATTCTAAATTTATTTCGAATTAAAGAATATTCAGAAAAAATAAATGAGATCTTATCCAAAGAATTTATATTACCATTAAATACTAATTATCCTCCTTCATGTAGAAAAATCAGTGAAACTAATATGATTGATTGGTCTAAGGGTTCCTTAAAAGTTATCTGCAATGAATAAACTAACTACAATTTCAACAAAAAGTTATATTCCATTATCATATAAGGATGAATATTTTTATAGTAAATATGAAAAAATACAATCCTTTATAAAAAATCAATTAGGGGAAGATTTTTCAAATATATTGGCATTACCAATAATTAAAGATGGAGAAGTTGAATGGCAAATAAAATCAAAAAATACTTTTCAAAGAGTTTCTGATTATTCAAAATCAGAACAAGATGAAATACTAACAATTTATTGGAGTAAGATAAATACAATCAATCAGCTAAGCACTACACTATCTTCTTCAAATTCAATTGATAAAAAAAGATGGTCTAAGCTAATAGATGAAGTCTTTAATAGTAATAATAATATCATATTCTCAGATGGCAAGAATATAATTTTGTTATGGGGCTGGAAGTTTAATTCTAAAGATGAAAACTATAATCCTATTCCAATAATAAATCCCAAACCGACACCATCAATTATAGTTCATGAAAAGCCTACACCTAAAAATCCTAAAATAAGTAAAAAGGAACCTCCAATAATTCCACAACCTTGGTATTTATTGCTTTGGGAATGGATTAAAAGAAATTTCAAGAGGTTTTGGTGGTTAATTTTACTGTTTTTATTACTCTGGTATTTATTAAATCTAGATACTTGTTCATATAACAAAGCAAGAGATAATAATTTCACTAAATATAATTCCCCAAAAAATATAAAAAAGAAAATTTATAATAATCCAAATAACAATTCAGATGATTGGAATATAGACAATAATAATACTGGTCTACAAACAGATGAATTCCAACAAATAATTAATAATAACCAACCACAAGAACTCTATGAAAATCTTTTGATAGATGAAAATGGCAACCAGAGACTACTCCCAAATCGACCAAATGTAACTATACCTATTAACAGAGACAATTTGATAATGGATATAAACAAACATCAAATGATTGCTCCAGATAGGATTAATATATATCTCAAAAATAAGAATGACAAGATTAAAGATTTTGCTGTAAAATTTAAAGAAAAATTCCCAAATTCAGATTATCAGATTATTTATAGGGATGAAAATATGAGAAGAATACAAATTAGAGTTCCGGAAATTAAAAGAGAAGAAATTAAGATTAAAATAAAAAATGATTTCAATGAATTTAATTTACTTATATGGGATGAAACTATTTTTCAGCAAGGCACATTTACAGACCCAGGACTTAGAGATAGGGATATAAATTATTACTTTAAGAATATTAATATGTTTGAAGCATGGAAAAAAACTTCAGGAAGTAAAGATATTATTATTGCTATTATAGATGATGGTTTTGATCTAGATCATGATGAACTTAATGATAACATCATAAAGCCCTATAATGTTTTAAATCATAATGATATTGTCTATGCTAATAATAATCTCAATCACGGAACTCATGTTGCTGGCTTAGCAATTGCAGAAAAGAATAACAATTTTGGTGTCTGTGGTATAGCACCAGATTGTAGTTTTATGCCTATACAGATTGGCAGTGAAAGCTATCCAGGATCATTTGCTATGTCAGATATAATTGATGGTGTTATATATGCAATAAATAATGGTGCAGACATTATTAATCTATCTCTACAAGCTACGTATACAGAAGAAGCTAAAGACATAACAGATAAACAATTAAATGAAATTCTTAATAATGTTTCAAGAGATGATGAGTTTTTTTGGAAAGAACTATTTAAGATTGCAAATGACTCTAATATTACAATTGTATTGGCTGCTGGAAATTATGAAGTCTTAATTGGATTAGATGCTATGAAAAGAGATAATAATATTATTACTGTTTCTGCTGTAGATAATAAAAATAAGAAGGCTAAATTTAGCAATTATGGAAAAAGATCTACTATTAGCGCACCAGGAGTAAATATATTTAGTTGTAAACCTGGAGGTCAATTTGTTAGCATGGATGGAACATCAATGTCTTCACCCATCATTTCAGGTGTCATAGGTTTAATGAAAAGTATCCAACCTGAACTTTCAAATAAAGAAATTATAGAAATATTACAAAAATCAGGTAAAAATATTGATACAGATATTGGCCCATTAGTACAAGTAGATAAAGTATTATCCCTATGTATAAATGAACAATTTATATCAGAAAAAAAACTAAATACTGATAGTATAAAAAATGAGATTAAAGAATTACAAATTAGAATCCAAGAATTAAAAGAACTTTTATAACAAAGTATTTATTGTACTACTATTTTATACCTTTAAATATTAGAGTATAGAAAAGATGATCAACTTCTAAAAAGTTTAAATAGTATTAAAATAAATTATCTATCTAATTATATCTAAAATAAAATAACCAATTTGGAATCCAACAATATGAATTATTGACATGCATCCTAATCCTGCAAGAAAGCCAGAAAAAACTCTAATGTAATTTGTACTTTCTCTATTATAATATGCCTGTGTTAATCCATCTATTATAGTTGGTAAAATTATAATAATTGATAATATCCAATTAATATAAATAAATTCAAACACAAATAAGGGTAAAGAAAGATAACCTAAATGTATACCAGTACATCTTGCACATACTGGAAATTTTTTACCTTTCCAAAAGAATGATCTGTTTGGTTTTCTATGACAACTGATCCATTTAACTTTTACTCTACTCACAATAATATGTCCTTAAATAATTAGATCAAAGGTTACATTAAAATTTAAAATATTTTAAAATCCTCCACCTATAGCAACAAAAATATTTATTGCAATACTGAATCCAACACCCCAAAGTGCCATATGACAAGCATCTGTAGATTTTTGAGGAGCTGAACTTTGATGAACAAAAAATAAAATCGCTCCAACAATTGGAAAACAAAAAGAAACAAATTTCACACCTCCTTCTAGAGGCTCCATATTTACATTATTATTTGAAACGGGAGATGAACCTATAGGGACTCCGCAGCTAACACAAATAACAGCCTCATCATGAACTTCATTACCACATTTTTCACAAAACATAATTATAATTAAAAATTAAGCTTACTCTATTTATGGTTTTCAGCATACCCATTAAAAATATTAAATATAGTTGAATCCCTTTGGATTAGCTCCATATTCATTATCACCAATATTTCCATCTCCAAACAACATAAATAACGAATATAAAGGAACTAATTGCATCCAACCACTACTACCTCTATCATGGCATCTTTTAGCACCTTGAGCCAATAAAAACCAATATGCAGGTAAATTAAATAGTTGATAGATATAAACAGGAACATAATAATATAACACATTGTTAAACATAAACATTAAAAATAAATTTACAATTATAAAAAAAAGATACGCTATTATTAAACTTATAAAATACTCTAATCTTCTTATTCTTCCTGTAAATGAAAAAGAAGAACCAAACATACGTTTTCTATCACTAATAGGTAGAACCTTACCAACAAAAGAAATAAGAGATTTTTTACAAGCAATACATTCTGAATTTGTCCTATACTGCTTTTTACCACAGAACCTACAAAACTTTGTTTCAATACTATTTTCATATTCTCCTAAATATTGCGATTCACTTTCATATTTATAAGTTATACAATTCCAACAAACATCAAAATTAGGCTCGTTCTGTTCCTTACACACTAAACAAATCCATTTTTCAATAGAATACAACTGAGAATCTATGCTTTTTTTTGATGAAAGATTATCAATAATAATATTATAGGCTGTTTTAACCTTTTCATGTTCTGTTTGAAAGAAATCTTTTAATTCAAGTGATTGATGATCTGGATCAAACTCATCTAACAATAAATTATATTTTTCATTAATTTTTTCTAATGTAGAATCTTTAGGTAACTGTAGAACAGAATAAGAATTATCAAGACCATCAAAATTATCAATTACAGTTTTTTTGTCTATATTATGACCTGATTTTATACTATTAGTTTTATTAAAATTTAATAATATATTTTTATACGCATCTTTTATCTTTACCTGCTCTGATATAAATAGATCATTAAGATTTTTATCTGATTGTTTAGAAGGATCAAATTGATTTAATAATTCATCATACTTATTTTCAATATCCTCTAAACTTGCATCAGTTTTTAAACCTAAAATTTTATAATATAAATCCATAAAGATCTAATCTAATAACACTCAGCAATACTACTCTTATAATTTGTATCTTTTCTTTTCTTATTATATTCATCTAATAAAAAAGGGTAATCAGTATATGAGTTCCTTTCTTCATTTATTCTATCTACTAAACTCTGATCAGATATTACACCATCAGAATAGTGAAAATCATCTATCAAAGAAAACAGATTATATAAATCTAAATTTTTATCACAATATGAATCTAAAAGAATAATTAGAGAAGAAACTTTCGTTTGTTGCCAAGTAATTTTTTTATTTTTAAGATTCTTTAAAATATTTATTTGAGATTTAACCTGTAAATCATTAAATTTTCTTGAAAGTACGACCTGTGCTTGAGAAATCTTTTGATTTAAATAAATATAATCATCTAAATTAGATATATATTTTGAATCAACTTTGTATAATAGTGCTCTCATTTTAATTATTTCAAGTATCTCTACAGAGATCATGCCTTCATTCTTAAATATATATGATATCTCTGATATAAGATTTTCTTTTTCAATTTCGCTTTGTTTAGATAAGTTTTTAATATTAGTTTCTAATCTCACTATATTTTGATCATTCTTGTTAATTGATTCTTCCAATATTAAGATTCTTTTTAAGAATTTATCATTTTGATCTTTTAAAAGTTGTAGTTTAGAATTACTAGATGAATTCTTTAAAGTTTGATATTTTTCTTTCCATTTATTTTTCTCAGATTCAATTTTTTTAAAATCTGAAATCTGTTTACCTAAAATTTCATTATAAATTAAATCTAATTTCTGACTAGTTAATTCTAAATCATTATATCCTTTTTTAAAAGTATTAATTGTATCTGTAATTTCTGAAAAAAGATCAATACACGATAAAGATATAAGTACTATAAGTAATGTTCTTTTCATAAAAATAATTATAATAAATTGTTATTTAATTGTAAAGATTTAAAGAACATATGTACTTTTCCATCTCTAAATCTTCTCATATTTTTTAATACTTGGATATTTATCATAATTCCATTAGAGATTTACATTTAAGTTCAATTTCACATCTAATACA
>Ga0257121_1002315_pt1 | contig 13547 bp, 13 predicted proteins | sample SI106_100metaG_FD_190180 | JGI IMG/M metagenome (GOLD analysis project Ga0257121, IMG submission 190180) | Marine microbial communities from Saanich Inlet, British Columbia, Canada - SI106_100 | ecosystem: Environmental > Aquatic > Marine > Inlet | place: Canada: British Columbia | collected... | reverse complement strand
TAGCTACGTTCGGATGAGATAAGCGCTGAAAGCATCTAAGCACGAAACTCATCTCAAGATAAGATTTCTTTTAAGGGTCGTTATAGACGATGACGTTGATAGGTCATAAGTGTAAGTGTAGAGATACATTCAGCTGAGTGATACTAATTACCCGTAGACTTTGAAATTAGATATATATATGTATATTCATTATGATTTTGTCATAATACTTAAAAATATTATGGTGACTATAACGCTAGGGCCCACCTCTTCCCATTTCGAACAGAGAAGTTAAGCCTAGTTGTGCCGATGGTACTAGATTGATATCTGGAAGAGTAGGTAGTTGCCGCCCTTAAAGAAAAATCCTAATTCGAAAGAGTTAGGATTTTTTTTATTTCATAAAAAATAAAGATGGATCTCTCGGTCCTTATTTCGAACTGAGATTATTTTTTACTAAAATTTAACTTAATTCTTCTAATTCTTTTTTTATGAAATTAACTAGCTCTTTTACATAGCTTGTTGAAAAATCAAATTTGATTCCTGCTGTTTCATAAATTTCTCCTATTGTTTTAGTATATCCTAGTTTAAGTGCATCTATATAATTATCCAAACCTTGTTTTCCTAATTGTTTGTATGAACGCCACATAGCAATTGCCCCTAGTTGCGCAATTCCGTATTCAATATAATAGAAAGGAACTTCATATAAGTGTAATTGTTTTTGCCAAAGGTTGGCATGCACATTTTCATTTCCCTCCCAATCAATAATTTGATTTCCTAATTCAGATGAAATTTCCAACCATTTTTCTTTTCTCTGTTGAGCAGTATGCTTATTGGTATAAATCCAATGTTGGAATTTATCAATAGAAGCAACCCAAGGTAAAGTCTCTAAAACTTTTTCTAATTGTTCAAGTTTGGCTCTTTTTAAATCAGCTGCATCAGCATAAAATACATCCCAATGATCCATAGATAATAATTCCATAGCCATAGATGCTAGTTCAGCAACCTCAGAAGGAGTTGATTTAAATCCTATTAAGGATAAATTTCTACTTAAGAAAGAATGCACAGCATGTCCTCCTTCATGTACCATAGTAACTACATCTCTTTGAGAGCCAACAGCATTCATATAAATAAATGGGACACCTATTTCATGAAGGGGATACATAAACCCTCCTGGAGCTTTTCCGTTTTTAGATTCTAAATCTAAATGTTTCATGGCTTTCATAGTTGCAAGAGACTTCCCGAAATATGGTCTTAATCTATTGAAACATTCAACTGATAAATCAGTTAGTTCTGTTCCTCCTTCAAATGGTTTTAAAGGTGAAAGCCCATCAACATCAACTGCTGTATCCCATGGTTTGTATGATGTATTCCCCAATTTTTCTTTTCTTCTTTTTTCGAATGAATTGATAATAGGAACAATTTCTTGAGCAATAGCATCATGGAAATTGAAACAATCTTTTGGTGTATAATCAAAACGTCCCATAGCCGCAAACATATAATCACGATAATTATCAAAGCTAGCATTTTTTGCAATTTTCTGTCTTAAAGCAATTAATTCATCAAATAAATCATCTAATGCTTTTTCATCTTGCAGCCTTCGACTACTTATCTTATTATAAATTTCTTCTCTTTTAGCTCTATCCGTACTCTTTAACAATAGTGCAGCCTTTTGCATAGTCATCTTTTCGCCATCTACTTCAATAGACATTTTTGCTGAGATAGCTCCATACTCTTGTTGCTTCTCTTCCATTGCAGTAAATAAAGGAATATTCTCTTCTCGGAATATCTCAATTTGTTTTTTCACGCTTCTTAAATAGATACGGTATTTTTCTTGGTTAAGGTCTTTTAAATAAGGACTGTTAACTAATTTTAAATTTAACTTGTGAGAATAAGGAGCTGTATTTGGTGATATTTCTTTAATCCAAAATGAAAATCGTTCTCCTAATTTTTTATTAGTAGTATCAATATTCATTTTGATATAACGCCAAGCCATATCTTCCTCTAAAACTGCAGAAAGTTCTGATTGATCTAGCATCCATTGCTCTAACTCAAGAACAGTAGAAATCTTTCTATCAACTAAGTTATCAAATAATGATTTAATTTTATCCCAAGAATTAATAACTAAATCTTCAGGAACAAATTTTCTTATTGGACGTGTGGGTATTGCAAGTGTGCTTTCCATAGTTGTTAGGTTTTAGTTGTAGATTTTTTCTTTGGACTTTTAACTTCTTTTTTCTTTACTTTAGGTAATTCAATTAATCCTTTTTTCTGCATAGCATTATACCATTGTATTACTTTCTTAATATCAGAAATATAAACTCTTTCTTCATCATAATCAGCAAGAATTTCTCTGAAATAAGTAGTTAATTGATTGGTTGAAGATTTATGGTTTAAGGCTTGTGCTCCATTCTCCTTTTTTGCAATGTCTTCAAAAATTTCTGATAAAGGTTTTGTGTCATCATAAGTATATATCCCTATTTCTTCAAGCATATTTGCTTGATTGTCAGAATATAAAGGAGATTTTTTTCCATCTATGAATGATTCAACAATTACTGTATTATTTCCTTTTGAAACTACCTTGTAAAGTCCTGGTTTACCAGAAACATTTATTATTCCTTCTAAATTCATATTTATAATTTTGGAATGCAAATGTATAATTTTTAATAAGATAAATTAAATTAGTTTTTTGAAATAAATTGTGTAGTATTGATCTTTAGTATGAGTGTATTTAAAATTAAAAATAGAAAGGAAGTTTTTGCATGGTCGTTATACGATTTTGCCAACCAGCCTTTTACAACTATTATTGTTTCCTTTATTTATAGTGCTTTTTTTGTAAAAGTTATTGCTGCTAATGAGCAAGAAGGAACTTTTTTATGGGCTAATGCAATTGCGATTACTGCTGTTGTAGTTTCGCTACTTTCCCCTACACTTGGTGCTTTGGCAGATAGAGGTGGCTACCGCAAGTTCTTTCTTATTATTTCCACATTGATATGTGCATTCAATTCTATTTTATTGTATTTCCCCACTGAAGGTGAAGTGTACTATGCATTAACATGTTTTTTGATTGCAAATATTGCCTTTGAAATGGGAAGTGTTTTTTGTAGTTCGTATTTGCCTGACTTATCTAATTCTAAAAATATTGGCAGGATTTCAGGGTATGCTTGGGGATTAGGGTTTGTAGGTGGTTTACTAGCTTTGTTTTTATCGCTATTTTTATTTGATATTAATAATCCTGATGAAATCAGAAAAATAAATATTCTCGTTGGAGCTTGGTTTTTATTATTTAGTATTCCTACCTTCTTATTTGTAAATGACAAGAAAAGAGAAAAATTTAATAGAAATCATATTCAATCTTCTTTTCATTCAATAAAAGATACATTTAAAAATATTTCTAGCTATAGAAAGATTTATAGATTTCTGATTGCTAGATTATTTTTTAATGATGGACTAATTACCATTTTCGCTTTAGGAGGAGTCTATGCTGTTGGGACTTTAAATTTTAGTTTTGAAGAAGTAATGATGCTTGGAATTGTATTAAACCTCTGTGCTGGTGCTGGATCATTTCTATTTGGATACATTGAAGATAAAATTGGTGTCAATAAGGTGATTAATATTTCTCTAGTTGTTTTGATTTTAGCAACATTAATAGCATACCATTCTCCTGATACAACTCACCCTAAAGAATGGTTTTGGGTTGCGGGGGTTTTACTTGGTTTTATGGTTGGTCCGAATCAATCTTGCAGTCGATCATTAATGGCAAGGCTTACGCCAAAAGAAAAACAAAATGAATTTTTTGGTTTTTTTGCACTTACAGGAAAAGCAACTTCATTCTTAGGTCCTTTGCTTTTTGGAATTATAACTAAATTTCATAGCCAGCAAATGGCACTATGGGTTGTAGTTATTCTATTATTGATAGGCCTTATTTTATTTAACAGACCAGATGATAAGCAAGTAAATATTAATTAGTTTTTTGTAATTTTGCTTTATGACAAGATTTCTTTTTTTTAGTTTATTTCTTTTTAGTTCATGTACTTGGAATGAACTTCCTAAAATTATTTGTGTGCCTGATGAGCAAGTATACTTCGAGTTGATACAACCAATAATTGAGAATAATTGTATATCTTGTCATTCTACAGCAGCTAATATGCCTGCTGTTCTTGTGTCATATGATGGTATAGTTGAAGCCTTAAGAAACTATTCCTTAAAAGAAGAAGTTATAAATCGTACTATGCCTCCTCCTTTATCCCCTCCACTGAGTGAGTCAGAGATTAATATTATTCAAAAATGGGCAGATTGTGAATAAGGCAATTACTTTTATATTAATATTCTTTGTAACTAATCTTTATTCTCAAAGATTTATTGATAAGAAGGCAGAGATTTCATTTTTTTCTGAAGCACTTATAGAGGATATATCAGCAAAAAACAATAAAGTAAGTGTTGTGTATGATGTAGAAACAAAGCAATTAGTTTTTCAATTGAATATCTCAGATTTTGTTTTCCAAAAACCATTAATGCAAGAACATTTTAATGAGAATTATTTAGAATCTGATAGATTCCCTAAAGCTTCTTTTTCAGGAATTATTGGCGAACTTAATAAGATCTCAATAGCAAAAGGGATTTTAAAAATTCATGGGGAATCTAATGAAGTTAAAGTGAAGGGGAGTTTAGTGAAAAGTAATGATAATGTAATTCTAGATGCTACTTTTACAATTCAACTTAAAGATTATAACATTAAGATTCCTAAAATAGTAATATACAATATTGCTGAAGAGATTGAGATTAATGTTAAAGCAAAATTAAAAGAAATATAGATGAAGAGGATACTTTTAATATTACTTTTTTCACCTGTAATTATTTTTGCCCAAGATGAATTGATTCAGTTGTTAAATGATGACTCAAACTACAAAATTAGCTCTACTTTTAAAGGAGTGAAAATTGTAAATAGTCAATCTGCAGAGTTGGTTAGTAAAGGAGATTTGCTTTTCTTGATTCAGCATAGATTTGGCCCCTTAAACTCTGGAGCGTATAATTTATATGGATTGGATAACGCACAAGTTCGTTTCGGTTTGGATTATGGATTGAATGATTGGTTTTCAATTGGTATGGGTAGAAGTTCATTCTTAAAAACAATTGATGCGAATACAAAAATAAAATTACTGAGCCAAAGTAAAGGTAAAGATTTTTTTCCATTTAGCATTGTTTGGTATTCTTCGGTTTTCTTTAAGCAATCAATATGGAAAGAAATGCAAGGTTTAGATTATCTTTTTTCTGATCAAATTAGCTATGTCCACCAGCTGTTAGTTGCTCGTAAAATTACTAGTGCTTTTTCGTTACAGCTAAGTCCAACTTTGGTGCATAAAAATATTGTTAATCAAGGTGAAGCTAATGATTTGCTATCTGTTGGTTTAGGAGCAAGGCATAAATTAACTTCAAAATTTTCACTGAATGTAGAATACTTTCTTCAATTAAACAAGGAGAACAGTATTAATCCTCTTTCTTTAGGTGTTGATATTGAAACAGGAGGTCATGTTTTTCAGTTGCATTTAAGCAATTCTGCCGCTATGTTTGAACGTGCTTTTATACATGAAACTAATGGGAATTGGTCTAATGGAGATATTTATTTTGGTTTTAATATCTCTAGAGTTTTCACTCTTAAAGAATAATTTATCAATAATCAAAAGAAACAATTTGATATAGCTATAGTAGGAGGTGGAATTGTGGGGTTGGCTACAGCTTATCAGATCCAACAAGAATTTTCAGAACTTAGTATTGTAGTTTTTGAAAAAGAAAAAGAATTGGCTTTTCATCAGACAGGTAGAAATTCAGGGGTAATTCATTCAGGATTATATTACAAGAATGGTTCCTTAAAGGCTAAGAATTGTGTTGATGGCAGGAAAGAATTAGTTTCATTTTCTAAAGAACATAACATTAAGCATGAAGTGTGTGGTAAATTAGTTGTGGCTATAAACTCTCTTGAAGTTAAACGATTGGAAGGCTTAAAAAAGAATGGAGAAAAGAATGGTTTGTTAGGATTGGAATTGTTAAATCCTGAAGAATTTAAGAAGATAGAGCCAAATATTGAAGGATTAAAAGCACTTTGGGTTCCTGAGGCGGGTATCATAGATTATAAAGGAATAACCAATAAGTTATCTGAGCTCTTATTGAATAAAAACCCGAATAGTAAAGTATTGACTGATTGTGAAGTGTTGGATTATAATGATTCTAATATCAGTACCATAAAGGGAGAATTTAATGCTAGGCACATTATTTTTTGTGGTGGCTTGTTTGCTGATAGGTTAGCAGTAAAAGATAAAGTAAAGTTAGATATACAAATTGTAGGTTTTAGAGGAGATTATTATGAATTATCTGATCATGCTAAATCTAAAATTAATCATTTAGTTTATCCTGTCCCTAATCCAGAATTTACTTTTTTAGGAGTTCATTTTACAAGAATGACGAATGGTGATGTTGAATGTGGCCCTAATGCTGTGTTTACCTTTAAAAGAGAAGGCTATAACAAGACAGATTTTAGCTTGAGAGATACTCTACAAGCTCTTGGTTTTTCTGGTACTTGGCGATTGTTCATAAATCATTGGAAATTTGGACTCAATGAGTATAAAAGGGCGTTCTCAAAATCTTTATTTTTGAAAGAGTTACAAAAAATGATGCCGACACTAAAAATGGAGGATATTATAGAAGGTAGAAGTGGGGTGAGAGCGATGGCCTTAGGTATTGATGGAGAGGTAATTGATGATTTTAAAATAATTAAAAATAAAAAAAATATCCATGTGTTAAATGCTCCTTCACCAGCTGCTACAGCCTGTTTTGCAATTGGAAAACAAATAATGAAAGAGGCGAAATCACATTTTAAGCTATAATTTATATGATAAAATTTTTAGGTTTATTATCAAAAAAGAAAAAAGTAAAGGCTAAACTGGCTGCTACTATTTATGTGAATTTACTTAACAATGTAATTGAAGTTGGCTTTGTTGAAATTAAGGATTTTATTAACAATAACAATAATTTAGAAGACAACCCTAATCTTACTAGCCTTGATATTGATTGGTTTAGGAATATTGTATTTTTAGGAAATATGCGAAATTTAGATACCTTTTTTGAGGAAAAGGATTCAGCTAGCTTAAGAGGATATATTTTGGATGAAATGCATAAAGAATTGACTGAAAATGAACAGCATTTAGCAATTGAGCGTTTCTTGGATTATGAAAACTATTTCAATGAATTATTAGTTGAAAACGAGTATCCTATAAGCGCTATGGCGTATGGTATTTTTGAAAAATATAATATTAACGAATTTCAAGGAGACTTGTTTAAGAAAAAGAATAAACCAAATCCTATATTTTACAATGAGCTGAAGAATCTATTAACACATTTTATGTGGAATTGGGAAGATTATTTGGAAAAGAATAAACTAAGTTTCTAGAAAAAAGCTGAACATTTGCTTAGTTTTCTAAATCAACTTTAGGATTATATTTGTATTCCTGTATAGTTACTAGGAGTAATTGCTTTTAATTCAGTTTTAATAGTATCATTAACAGTTAAAGTGTCAATAAATGACGCAATGCTTTCTGCATTAATTATTGAATTAATCCGTGTTAGTTTCTTAAGTGCTTCATAAGGGTTAGGATAGCCCTCTCTTCTTAATATTGTTTGAATAGCTTCAGCTACTACTGCCCAATTTTTCTCTAAGTCAGCAGCAATGTTTTCTTCATTAATAATTAACTTATTTATTCCTTTGTTTAATGATTCAAAAGCGATAAGTGTATGTGCAAAAGGAACGCCAATGTTTCTTAAAACGGTACTGTCAGTTAAGTCTCTTTGTAAACGAGAGATAGGTAGTTTGCTAGATAAAAATGAAAAAATTGCATTTCCCATTCCTAAATTCCCTTCTGCATTCTCAAAATCAATAGGATTTACTTTGTGTGGCATTGCTGATGAACCTACTTCTCCTTTTTTAATTTTTTGTTTGAAATAATTCATAGAAACATAAGTCCAGATATCTCTAGAGAAATCAATTAAAATAGTATTGATTCTACTTATGTTATCCATGAGTGCTGACAAATTATCGTAATGCTCAATTTGTGTAGTAGTTTGTTGTCTTTCCAAACCTAAAGCGTCAGCTGTAAAATTGTTGGAAAAACTCACCCAATCAATTTCAGGAAAAGCAACATGATGTGCATTAAAGTTACCTGTTGCGCCACCAAACTTTGCACTAAAAGGAATTGTGTTTAATAGTAATAGTTGATTTTCAATACGCTCAATAAATACTTGAATTTCTTTCCCCATTCTTGTTGGTGAAGCTGCTTGTCCGTGTGTGTGAGCTAATAATGGAATGGCTTTCCACTGCTGAGCTCTATCTTTTAATAAAGCAATAATTCCAGTTAATTGAGGTAAATAAACTTTGTTTATAGCTTCTTTTATAGAATAAGGTACTGCAGTATTATTGATATCTTGTGAAGTTAACCCGAAATGAATAAACTCTTTAAATTCTTGTAATCCTAATTTATTAAATTCTTCTTTAATAAAGTATTCTACTGCCTTTACATCATGGTTTGTAATGCTTTCAATGTCCTTAATTCTTTGGGCATCAATTTCATTAAAATTGAGATATAGATTTCTTAATTTTGAGAATTTATTACTAGGAAAATGGTTTAGTTGAAGTATAGAACTATTGCAAAGTGCAATAAAATATTCTATTTCAACCTGCACTCTAAATTTGATTAAAGCAGCTTCAGAAAAATAAGCTTGCAGGCTCGATGTTTTACTGATATATCTTCCGTCAATTGGGGTAACTGCAGTTAAAGGAGTAAGTGCCATTTTTTGTTTTGTTAATTAAAGTTGCAAATTTAAGCATTTTAAATAAGATGTTCTTTGAGAAACGCATTTTACATTTGCTTTTTGATTACTTTTGGAAAATGGAAATATTTATATTGATTGGTATTGGAAGTTTATTGCTTCTAGGAATTATTGGATGTTTTATTCCGATAATTCCAGGACCTCCAATTTCATATAGTGGATTATTAGTGTTTCATTTTTTTACTTCTTATTCCATTGAAGAAAATATCTTATGGTTGATGGCTTTTGTAGTTATTGCTGTTACAATTTTTGATTTATGGGTACAGATTTATGGAGTGAAAAAATTTGGAGGTACAAAAAAGGCTATTAATGGTTCTATTATTGGTTTAATTATTGGAATTTTCTTTTTTCCTCCTTTCGGAATAATTATCGGTCCGTTTCTAGGTGCTTTTATTGGAGCTAGAATGGAAGAAAATTCGGATGGAAATAAAACGATTAAAATTGCACTGGGTGCTCTTGCTGGTTTTCTTGCAGGAACAATATTGAAACTTTCTGTTAGTTTGTATATTATTTATATTGTATTTCAAACAATTCCTTCTTTATGGTAAAGTATAAAGTTTCTGCAGTTTCTTATTTAAATACGATACCTTTTATCTACGGGTTAAAACAAAGTGAGTTGATTAAGATTATTGATTTGCAGTTAGACTATCCTTCTATTTGTGCTGATAAACTTATTAATGGAACTGTAGATCTATCCCTAGTCCCTGTTGTTGTTATTCCAAAATTAAAACATCCTTATATTATTTCAGATTATTGTATAGGTGCAAATGGTTCTGTTGATACGGTTTGTTTGTATTCGGATATCTCTATTGATAAAATTGAGAGTATAGGTTTGGATTATCAATCGCGTACTTCTGTGGCATTGCTTAAGGTTTTATTGAAAGAATATTGGAAGTTGAATCCTAAATTTATAAATGAAGAAGTTGGTTTTGAAGATAATATAAAAGGAAAACATGCTGCTTTGGTTATTGGAGATAGAGCTTTTACTTTGAGTGCTAAGCATAAGTTTATTTATGATTTGTCAGTTATTTGGAAAGAAATGACAGGTTTGCCTTTTGTGTTTGCCGCTTGGGTAGCGAATAAGAAATTGCCTCAGAATTTTATTAGTAATTTTAACACAGCCATCGAAAAAGGATTAAGCGTTATTGATAGAACTTTAGCTTTAGAAGGAGATAATTACCCCAACTGTACAAATCCTGAAGATTATTTGAATAATAAGATTTCTTATAATTTAGATGTTGAAAAGAAAAAAGGAATGGAACTTTTTCTGAAGAAGGTTAGTGCTTTATAAGAAGTATATTTATTTCTTTTCTACACGCATAATTTTTCCCATTTTACGCCCTTTTGCCAATTCGGTAATTAGCTTTTCCATTTGTCTGCATTGTTTGTATGTTTCAAATTTATCTTCTATTTCTTCAATTCTATAGCCACAAACAACTCCTTTAATTAATTGTGCATTAGGATGTATTTTTGCTTTTTGGAAAAAGGTTTTAAAAGTAACTTTATCTTCAATAAGTACTTGTAACTTATTTTCATTAAAACCAGTTAGCCATTCTATTACTTGATGAAATTCTTCTTTTGTTCTTCCATTTTTAACTAATCTATTCAAGTAAAGTGGATAGGTATCTGCAAATATCATATTTGCAACTCTTTCATTTTCTTTGGCTGTAACTTTCATATTAATTAGTGGATAATAATTCTACACAGACAATATTAAAAAAATAAAAGAATTAAGAATCACATTTTTAAGAAATAATACTACTTCCTTTTCTTCAATTGTTGTTCTTGTTTTTTCTGCATGTCTTCTAATTTCTTTTGGAACTTAGATTTTGGTTTAGCAGGTTTCTTTTTATTTGCTTCCAATTGTGCCAATATTGCATCTTCATCAATCAGTCTTTTCATGAAGTATTGTTGGGTAAAGGTGAACATATTCGCTAAAAAGTAGTAGTATGAAAGTCCTGCAGCATAATTATTAAAGAACCCAAGGAACATGATTGGCATAAGGTACATCATCCATTTCATTTGTGCCATTTGCCCAGTTGCCATTGAAGAGTTCATTCTTGTGTACAATAAAGTAGAAATTGTCATTAAAAGCGTAAATAAACTAATATGATCTCCATAAAAAGGAATTTCAAATCCTAGGTTATAAATAGAATCATAAGAGGATAAATCATCTGCCCAAAGGAAACTTTCTTGCCTTAACTCAATAGAGGCAGGGAAGAAACGGAACATGGCAATAAGTATCGGAAATTGAAAGAGCATTGGCAAGCATCCTCCCATTGGGTTTACGCCTGCTTTTCGGTAAAGCCCCATAGTTTCTTGCTGGGCTTTCATTGGATCTTTTCCTTTTAACTTTTCATTAATTTTATCAATTTCAGGTTTTAAAACCTTCATTTTTGCTTGTGATAAAAATGCTTTGTAAGTAAAAGGAGCAAGTCCTATTTTTATGATTAAAGTAAGAATAAGTATAATCAATCCATAAGAAGAAAAGTATTTACTTAGGAAGTCAAAAATATTGATAATGATGTATTGGTTTACCCAGCCAAATATTCCCCAACCCAAAGGGACTAATTCTTCAAACCCTGAATTGTAAGCCTCTAAAGTTTTATAATGATTTGGTCCAAAATAGAATTGGAAACTTAATTGTTCATCTCGGTTATGCTTGAAAGGTAATTCAAATTTAGCCGATAAATCTTTTATGAATTTTGATCCTTCACTTTTTGTTGAAGTTAAGTAAGTTGGCTTGTCAAAACCATCTTTTGCTATAAATATTGCGCTAAAGAACTGTTGCTTGAATGCTACCCAATTTAAACGTGCATTTATTTTATCATCATCAGTTGAGGTAAAACTTAAGTAATCAACCTCATTATCTGAGCTGTATTGATATTGCAACCCAGTGTACATGTCCTGATTAGTTTTGCTTTTCTCAGTTTGTGGCGTTTTCATTTGCCATTCCAAGTTCATGTAATTTACTCCTGATGGAATGATGCTCTCCATTCCTACAAAATTGATATCAAAATCAATAAGGTAATCGTCAGTTAGCGTGTATAAGTACTCTACATAATGGCTATCATCCGCCTTTAGTTTCATACTTAAAGTATTGTTCCTTTGTTCGGAAACAAAATACAAGTCGGCAGTATTTATGTTGTGCCCAGTTGTAAATTGCAGGTTAAAACGAGAGCTATCTGCATCAAACAAATCAAGCGCTAAAGAATCAAAAGTTTGGTATTCTTTTAAAATTACGGATGTAATTCTACCTCCTTTATTTGCAACTGTAATTTTTAATTTATCATTTTCAATCATCTGAAACTCATCTTCTCCTATTGCGGCTGAAGCAAAAATTCCGTAAGTTGCTTTTAGCTCTTCACTTACAATAGAATCATTAAGTGTTGGGATGATTGGTGCATCAATTACTGTTTCAGCTATTTGAGTTTCACTAATTACAGCCTCAGTTGGTGTTGTAGTTGGCGCTTGTTCTTGTGGAACTTCAGGAAAAAAGAAAGTATTAAATACTATCAAGATGATAGCCATTAATACAAAACCAATTAGTGAATTTTTATCGTATTGTTTCATTAGTGAATCTTATGTTATTTATTGTTGATGCAGGCTTCTATAAATCCACAAAAAAGTGGGTGAGGGTTTGCTACTGTACTTTTGTATTCTGGATGAAATTGAACGCCAACAAACCATGAGTGAGTTGGTATTTCTACTATTTCAACAAGATTTGTTTTTGGATTTATTCCAGTTGCAATTAAACCTGCTTTTTCTAAGTCAGCTTTGTAGTTGTTGTTAAATTCGAATCTATGCCTGTGGCGTTCAGAAATATCATTTTTATTATAGGATTTATAAGCATTTGAACCTTTTGTAAGCTGACAGTTATAAGCACCAAGTCTCATAGTTCCTCCTTTTTTGGTTACTGATTTTTGATCTTTCATTAAGTCTATAACAGGAAAAGAAGTTTCTTCATTCGCTTCTACAGAATTAGCGTCCTTATAGCCAAGCACATTTCTTGCATATTCAATTACTGCTGACTGCATTCCTAAACAAATTCCTAAAAACGGAATGTTATTTTCTCTGATATATTTTATGGCAGTAATTTTACCTTCCATTCCTCTATCACCAAATCCAGGAGCAACTAATACACCCTTAAGTCCTGTTAATTTATCAGCAACATTTTTATTGTTTATTTCTTCAGCATTTATCCAGCGTACTTTTACCTTGCAAGCATTAGTTACCCCTGCGTGAATAATTGCTTCTGATATAGATTTGTAGGCATCTTGTAATTTAACATATTTACCTATCAATCCGATAGTAATTTCTTTTTTAGGATTTTGCAACCCTTCTAAGAAATTGCACCATTGCTCTAATTTTACTTCTGTATTGTCTTCTATTCCTAATTTTCGTAATACTACTTTATCTAATCCTTCTTTTTGCATCAATAAAGGCACTTTATATATTGTTGACACGTCCATAGATTCAATAACTGCATCACGCTCAACATTACAGAAACGAGCTACTTTCTTTTTAATTTCAGAACCTAAAGAATGTTCTGTACGGCAAACTAAAACATCAGGTTGTATCCCTGCTTCTAATAAAGTTTTAACAGAATGTTGTGTCGGTTTTGTTTTTAATTCCCCAGCTGCTGCAAGATAAGGAACTAATGTTAAGTGGATAAATAATGCGGAATTTTCTAA
>Ga0257121_1002312_pt1 | contig 13556 bp, 9 predicted proteins | sample SI106_100metaG_FD_190180 | JGI IMG/M metagenome (GOLD analysis project Ga0257121, IMG submission 190180) | Marine microbial communities from Saanich Inlet, British Columbia, Canada - SI106_100 | ecosystem: Environmental > Aquatic > Marine > Inlet | place: Canada: British Columbia | collected... | reverse complement strand
CATTTTTAAATTGGTTATAAAAAATAGTACAAACATCAAACTCTTCAGCTCCAAATTTTTCAATTACCATTTTACCAACTTTTTCAGCATCGAAATAATTAGCATGTTTAGACTCTTTAAATGAAATATTTGCAATTATCTTTTCACTATAGGCTCTTTTAAGCTGATCGTTACCTTTTGAACCTACAGTTATTATCTTTAAGTCTTTTCCATTTTTTGAAAGTTTAGCAAAATAATTTTTGGCTTTTTTAATTATATTTGAATTAAAACCACCACACAAACCTCTGTCAGAAGTCATCACAACACATAAATGAACTTTATCATTACCTGATCCAGATAGTAATTTTGGAGCATTTTCTTTGTCTGAAATCCCGCTGGAAAGATTTAGAATTATATTATTCATTTTTTCTGAATAAGGTCTTCCCTTCTCAGCACTTTCTTGGGCTCTTCTGAGTTTTGCTGCTGCTACCATCTTCATAGCTTTTGTAATTTTCTGTGTAGACTTTACACTAGCTATTCTTTTTTTAAGGTCGTCTAAACTTGCCATAATAAATTAAGATTTAAAGTTTTCCTTTAATTGAGTTATTACTTCAATTAGTAATTTTTCTTTATCATCTTCAAGTTTTCCTGAACTTTGAATTGAATCAATTATTTCAGGTTTGTCAGACTTACATTTTTCAATGATTTTATTTTCAAATTCAGCAATATCTTTTAATTCAATATCATCTAAATATCCCTTTACTCCACAGAAGACAGAAATAACTTGTTCAGCAACTGTCATCGGTGAGTATTGTTTTTGTTTAAGAAGTTCAGTTAATTTTGAACCTCTATTTAAAAGTTGCTGTGTTGAAGCATCTAGATCAGATCCAAATTGAGCAAAAGCAGCCATCTCTCTATACTGTGCTAACTCCAATTTCATAGATCCAGAAACTTTTTTCATGGCTTTTGTTTGTGCTGAAGAACCAACTCTAGAAACTGATAGTCCTACGTTAATAGCAGGTCTAATCCCTTGGTTAAAAAGTTCAGTTTCTAAGAAAATTTGACCATCAGTTATTGAAATTACGTTAGTTGGAATAAACGCTGATACGTCACCACCTTGTGTTTCAATAATTGGAAGTGCTGTTAAAGAACCCCCACCATGCTCATCACTTAATTTTGCTGCTCTTTCTAACAATCTACTGTGTAGATAGAATACATCACCAGGATAAGCTTCACGTCCTGGAGGTCTTCTTAATAATAGAGACATTTGTCTATAAGCAACAGCCTGCTTAGATAAATCATCATAAATAATTAATCCGTGCATTCCATTATCTCTGAAATATTCACCCATTGTGCAACCTGTGTAAGGTGCTAAAAACTGAAGTGGTGCAGAGTCAGATGCTGTTGCAGCAACGATTGTTGTATATTCCATTGCTCCAGCTTCTTCTAATGTTTTTTGAATTTGTCTTACTGTTGATCTTTTTTGACCAATAGCAACATAAATACAATAAAGTTTTTGTTTCTCATCGCCAGACTCATTAATTTTCTTTTGGTTAATGATAGCATCAATTGCAACTGCAGTTTTACCTGTTTGTCTGTCACCAATAATTAATTCACGCTGACCTCTTCCAACTGGAACTAGACTATCAATAGATTTAAGACCTGTTTGCATAGGTTCACTAACTGATTGTCTTGGAATAATTCCAGGAGCTTTAACTTCAACTCTACTTTTTTTAACACTTTTATCTAAAGATCCTTTGCCATCAATTGGATTTCCTAATCCATCAACAACTCTACCTAATAATTCTTTTCCGACTGGAGTATCAACAATGTTTCCAGTTCTTTTTACTGTATCACCTTCTTTAATATTTCTGTCATCTCCAAAAATTACAACACCAACGTTTTCACTTTCTAAGTTTAAGGCCATGCCTTTAGATCCATCTGCAAACTCAACCATCTCTCCAGCTTGAACATTATCAAGACCATAAATTCTAGCGATACCATCTCCTACTGATAATACTTGCCCAACTTCGGTTACTTCTGCTTTATCACCAAAATTTTTAATTTGTTCTTTTAGTATCTTTGTTACTTCTGAAGGATTTATTTCCATTTATGCCTCTATCATTCTGTTTTCGATTTGTTGTAATTTATTTTTAATTGAGGTGTCCACCATAGTACTTCCAACTTGTACTACTAAGCCTCCTATTAAACTTTCGTCATGTTTGTAGTTTAATTTTATTTTAGAACTAAAGTTTTTAGTAAGCTCATCTGTGATTTTAGAAATCTCATCACTAGATAGTTCTTTTGCAGACTTTAATTCAGCTTTCAATTCTCCTCTTTTTTGAGAACATGTTTCAATAAAACTCTTTAAAATTTGCCCTACATAAAAAAAACGTCTTTTAGTAACTAAAAAACTTAAAAAACTTTTTAATAAACTCTCAAATTTATTATCATTAGAAATATTTTCTATAACCTTTAAAAGATCTTCTTGGTTATTTGTGGGGTCTTTAATTAAATATAAAAAATCTTTACTTGATGAAATCAAATTTAATATAGATGAGGATTGATCTTCAACTTGTGAAAGAACATTATTTTCGCTTGCTAATTCGTACAAGGCTAAAGAATATCTTTCAGCTGAAGTTATTGAAAATCCCTTATTTTTACTCAACTTGATACCTTTGTTATGTTGAAGATTATTTTAAAATCACGCTCTAATTAGCATATGACTATAATGTCTTCAAGTAACACATTCGTTTAAAAGTCCTTTTTTTAAAGGTTAATTGAAGTTTATTGGATCAACATCAACTGAAAGTTTTATTCCTGATGAAAATTTGTAATTTGGAATGATTTTAGCGATTGAATTTTGTAATTTGAGAGATTTTGAGCCCCTAATTAACATTCTAATTCTAAACTTCCTTTTTAATCTAAAGATAGGTGCACTAACTGGTCCTAAAACTCTTCCATTAATTTTTTTTTCAATAAAGTTTTTAAAATAAAAAGCTTCTTTTTCTAATTTTACTTCATTATCTCCAGTTAGAATTAATGAAATAAATCTTTGAAATGGTGGAAGCTTGTTTTGTCTTCTAATATCTAGTTCTCTATCAAGAAAAATATCAGGATTGCTATTGGTTAAATCTGAAATCATTTTAGTATTAGTATTATAAGTTTGAAAATACACGGTAGCAGGTTTACCTGTTCTTCCTGCACGTCCAGAAAGTTGGTGATATAACTGTAAATTTTTTTCAGCTCCTCTTAAATCATGTCCTTGTGAAGATAGATCAATATCAACCACCACAATACAATTAAGGCTAGGGAAATGAAATCCTTTAGAGATTAACTGTGTCCCAACTAAAATTTGAATCTCATTATTAATTATTTTTTCTAATTTATCACTAGAGTCTTTTTTATTCATAGTATCACTTGAAAAAATCTCAATTTTTTTGGATGGAAAGTTTTTTTTAACTTCTTCAGATATTCTTTCCACACCAGGACCACTAAAAATAAAATCACAATCCCCATTTTTTACACAAGTTCTTTTCAAAGAGGATTTAAAACCACAATAATGGCACAATAAATTATTTTTATTTTTATGATAAACTAAATTAATTGAACAATTAGGACACGAATAACTATTAAAGCATTTGTTACAAAGTACATGTGGAGAAAACCCTCGCCTATTTAAAAAAAATAATACCTGGTCGTTTATATCAAGATGAAAATTTACTTTCTCAATTATTTTTTTTGAAAGCCAAGACTGTTTTTCTAATTTTGTTTCATTAAGATTAATTATTTCATAATTTGGTAATGATGCGTCTTGGTAACGTTTTTCTAATTTAGAAATACTATATTTGCCTTTTTTAATATTTTCATAAGTTTCAATTGATGGGACAGCTGTAATTAAATTGATAGGGATATTTTCAAATGACGCTCTTGAAATAGCCATGTCTCTTGCATTATAGGTAACACCCTCATCCTGTTTATAAGATTGATCATGTTCTTCATCAACAATAATTAAACCTAATTTTTTAAATGGTAAAAATAATGACGACCTAGCACCAATGACAACTTTAATTTCTCCATTAGCTATTCCACTCCAAATAATTTCTTTCTTTTTTTTTGTGATACCTGAGTGCCAAACTGCCGGGGTAAAACCAAAAAATTCTATAAATTTTTTTTCAAACTGACCTGTTAAGCCAATCTCTGGTAATAAAATTAATCCCTGAAATCCTTTATTTATAATGTCTCTAAGGGCTTCAAAATATACCATAGTTTTCCCTGAACCTGTTGTTCCCTGAAGAACATGAACTCTAAATTTTTGATTAGAAACATTCATTTTTTTAAGAGATTTTTTTTGTTCCTCAGAAAGCTTTATTGAATGCTTTTTGATATTTGTGTCAAAAATTTTGTAAGCATCTTTTTGAATTTTTTCTACGGCATTACTACTTAATAAAACTAGTTTTAAAGCCATTCCTTTTGGAATTATATTGTACTCTGAAAACCAATTAAGAAATTTGATAGTTGTTTTTTTTAATGGAGTAACATCTAATTTTTTTAAAACACTCTTGATCTTAAAATTTCTACTATTCTTTTTTTCAAATTCATCCCAAACAACTCCTGTGATTTTAGATTTACCAAAAGGTACCACCACATAATCACCTACCTTTAAACTAATATCGCTCTCATAAGTAAAAGGATAATTAAATATATTTGGTAAAAGAATTGGCACTTTCATATTTTAATAATTTGATTTATTTAAACTTATTATAGTCTTGTGATGATTTACACTATTTAAATTCAATTTTCATTCTAGGAGTCTAAAATTAATTTGATATAATATTAAAATGATAAAAACTCTTTATAAGATAATTTTAATTATAATTTTTATTTCGACCAATGCTTTTGGAGCTGAAATTACTTATAATGAGATTTTAGATAATCCTACTGATCTTGAGTTAAATTTAAATTACGCTAAACAACAAGAAAGTTCTGGAAATCTTAAATTAACTATTGCTACTCTTGAAAGATTAAGCATGCTTTATCCTTCTAATGCTGACATCAAATTATATTTGTTATCAATTATAATTAAAATGGACTCATCCGTTAAAGTTGATCTTATGGTTAGAACTATGATGAACGACTCAAACACTTCAGTTGAAACAAGAAAATTAATAGCTGAATTATTATCTCAAAGTGGCGATAAGAAAAAAGAATCTAGCAAATGGTTTGCATATTTGGATTTGAAATATTCTCAAACTGAAGAAGACAATATAAGTGGAGTAACAAAAACTAAACAGTTAATGCAAGAAGGTAATAAAATCCCATATACTACTGTTGATAGTAGATTAGTTGTTGAGTATGATAAAATTTACACTAGAGGAAGCACATTAACAGTTGGAAAAAATATTGATAAAAGTTCGTCATTATTTTTTAATTTGGGTGTAGATGTAAATACAATTAACAAAAAAATTAAAGGTGACAACGATGTCGTTTCATCATCAATGAGTTATTTCAAGGTAATGAACAATCATTATATTTCACCCTATGTGTATTGGAGCAAACCAAATTATAGAAAACAGGCAGATTATGACACAATGGGATTAGGTATAAATAATACATTTATCATTAATGAAAAAAATAACTTAAATTATAGCCTGAGCTATTCAGACACGTCTTATGTTCAAAATGCAGCTTTCGATACAGCTGCTGAAAATGATAGTGGAACTTATTCAAGTTTTGTTAGATATAACCATAATTTTACTAAAAAAATTCAACTTGGAACTAAACTTATATTAAATAGAACTGAATCTATAAAAGAATTTGATAGCTATGACACCAGAGGCATAAGTCTTTCTTACTCTCATATATTGCCATTTGGTAGATTAAAATTAAAAAGCACATTTCTTAAAAATGATTATGACGAAGTAGAATCGTTTATTAGTCCAACAATAATTAGAAAAGATGAAAGTTTAGTTACAGCAATATCATTAGATGGTCAGTTAACACAAATATTAACATTTTTTAAAAGATTCGATAAAAAAAATACTATTTTTTATTCTTTAAGCATGAAGCAGTCTGATGTAAGTTCCAATATATTAAACCATGATATAGAGAGAAACTTTAAGACAATTAGTTTAACTAAAAGGATTAATTTAAGTGAATTATTTTAAAAAATTTATTTTTTTATTCATATTTTTGATAGGAGCAAATGCTTCAAATGCTAGTACTTCCAAGTTTATAGGAGTAATCGGTGCAGCTATTGGAAATATTAAAAATCAAAATAGTGAAAAACTAATTAATGGTTCAAAAATATTTCATGGAGACACAATAATTTCAGAGACAAAATCTAATGCTCAAATATTGTTTTTAGATCAAACAGTATTAACACTTGGTGAAGATTCAGAGTTAACAATTGATGAATTTATATATGATCCATCAAGTCATGAAGGTTCTTTTGTTTCAAATGTTAAGTCTGGAACAGTAAAATTTATAACAGGACAAATAAGTAACAATAATCCTGATAATTTAGAGGTTAAAATTCCATTAGGAACTTTGGGAGCTCGAGGAACTGAATTTGTAGTGTTATCAGAATCAAATAACAAAAGCACCGTTGTGTTACTGGGACCAGGACCTGAAAATAGTTTAGGAATGATACCTGGTAATCTAATTCTTTCAGATGGAATTACTTCTATTGATATTACAAAACCTGGATATGAAGCGATGGTAACAAATTAAAATGAAAAAATTTTTATTTATAATTAAAATTACTTTAATAATTTTATTTTATAACTCTTATAGTTTTGCAGTAGTTTCAACTCCTACACCAACAACCGCTCTTAACAAAATTGCAAATTCAATGAGTCATTCTGCAAAAAATACTACACAGAATGTAGCAAATACTAATAGTGCTACTTCAAAATTACTTAATTCTTCAAAACTAACAGCGGGCATTCAAGAATCTGCTGCGAAATTTGGTCTAAGTATTGATACTAAGACAGCAACAATTTTAGCTGGTGTAGATACTTCAAGTTCTGCTTCAATTTCAAAAGCAATGGCTCAATTGGAAAGAAATATTAAAGGAAAAGATCAAGATTATATTCCAACTTTAGACCAAGATACAATAGTCTATGAAACTGATTGGTTTGCATTAGAAAAAGTAACAAGCTCAAGTATGAATAGTTTTTCTTATGCTAGCACCCACGATGTATTTAAAGAAGGTAGTGATCAACTAGTTAAGGGTAAAGTATATGTTAATTTTAAAAAAAGAGAAATGTGGGCAGACATGGCTGTAAAATTGACTCTAACTCAGGAAACGCCGTATTTTGCTGCTGGAGAGCAAATCTCAACTTCAATGAGCACAGGTACTGCTTCATTTACTGAGCTTCCAATTGTAGCTGATCAAGCTTTTAGATTATCACAATATTATGGAATGACAGATGGCACTGGATATGACCAAGGAAGTAATGAGTTTAACACTATGAAAGCAAGTGCAACTGCACTTCAAGACACATGCTGCAGTGGCGATAGTTTCTGGGACAATACAGCAAATCGAGTTAGTGAGTACAATCACGATACTAATAGTGGCGGTCAAGATGCATGGAAGAGTGTATATATGTACGGAAAATTTACAACAGCATCAGAGGGTGGAACTGCTTTAGGACAAATTGCAATAGAAGGGGGTCATCATAATGATAATACTGATGAAGCAGGATTTGTTGCAAGCATTGAAAGACAAGAAGCTAGTGGTGCTATAACCGGAAAAGCTTACGAGGGTAACTAAAAAAATAATTTAATTAATTTAGAATAATTGATTATTATCGTTCGTACTAAAAGATAATTTAAAAATCTTATAGGATAATGTGGGACTTTAAGAGTGTATTGCTCTTTTATCTACTGATAATGCTGCTTCTTTAACAGCTTCTGAAAATGTTGGATGAGCATGACAAGTTCTTGCAATATCTTCTGAACTTGCACCAAATTCCATAGCAACGCCTATTTCTGCAATAAGTTCTCCTGCGTGAGGTCCTATTATGTGTGCACCTAAAACTTTATCTGTTGTTTCATCTGCTAAAATTTTAACAAATCCTTCTGCATCATCTATTGCTTTTGCTCTGGAGTTTGCCATGAATGAAAACTTGCCAATTTTATATTTTGTATTTAATTCCTTTAATTGTTCTTCTGTCTTACCAATTGATGAAACTTCGGGTGTTGTATAAACAACACCAGGAATTGTATCATAATTAACATGGCCTGATTGACCTGCAATATTTTCTGCAACTGCAATTCCTTCATCTTCAGCTTTATGAGCAAGCATTGGTCCGCTTATAACATCACCTATCGCATAAATGTTATCAACGTTTGTTTTAAATATATTGTCTGTTTTAACTCTTTTTCTTTCATCTAATTCAACTCCAACAGTCTCTAAATTTAAACCATTCGTGTTTGCTTTTCGTCCGACAGAAATAAGTACAACGTCACATTCAAAATTATTTTTATTTCCATCTTTATCAACTGTTGAAACAACTGCTCCTGTTTTGTTGTTTTGGATAGTTTCAACTTTATTTTGCATGTTAAATTTAATTCCTTGTTTTTTTAAAATCTTCATAAATTCTGATGAAATTTCTTTATCCATTCCAGGAGTAATGTGATCTAAAAATTCTACTACTTGTACTTCAGCTCCTAATCTTGACCAAACAGAGCCCATTTCTAATCCAATATAGCCACCACCAACAACAACCATTTTTTTTGGAACTTTATCTAATTTTAATGCACCTGTTGAAGATACAATAATTTTCTCATCAATTTCTATTCCAGGCAAAGATACTGGGACAGAACCAGTTGCTATCACTGTTTTTTCGGCTTGAATAATAGTCTCTTTATTTTGATCGTCTTTAACTATGATTTCATTCTTTGATTTGAAACTTCCAGTTCCTTTGTAATAAGTGACCTTATTTTTTTTTAGTAAAAACTCGACTCCTTTTGTAAGTATAGTTACCGCTTTATCTTTACTTTTCATCATTTTTTCAAGATTTAGCTTAACTTCTCCAACTTCAATTCCTTTACTAGATAAATTTTGAACTCTATGAAATTCTTCAGATAAATTTAATAAGCTTTTTGAGGGTATACATCCAACATTTAAACAAGTTCCTCCAAGTGATCCTCTGGATTCAATACAGGCTGTTTTAAGTCCAAGTTGAGCAAGCCTAATAGCACAAACATAACCACCAGGACCGCCTCCAATTACTACTGCTTGAAATTTTTCCGACATTTAAATATCCAAAAACAACCTTCTAGGGTCTTCTAAATTTTCCTTAACCATTTTTAAAAACGAAACTGACTCTTTGCCATCAATTATTCTATGATCATATGACAAGGCTAAATACATTATTGGTCTAATTTTAATTTCTCCATCAACAACAACTGGTCTTTCAACAATATTGTGCATTCCGAGTACACCTGATTGAGGAAGATTTAGAATTGGAGTTGATAACATTGACCCATAAACACCCCCATTACTAATTGTAAAAGTTCCTCCTTGAAGATCTTCAATAGTTAATTTTCCATCTCTTGCTTTTTCTGAAATATTTTTAATATTTTTTTCTATATCAGCAAATGACAATTCATCAGCATCTCTTAATACAGGTACAACTAAACCTTTTTCAGTTCCCACAGCAAAACTTAAATTATAATAATTTTTATAAATTATTTCATCACCATCAATTTCAGCATTGACTGCTGGGAAATTTTTCAATGCAACAACACATGCTTTAACAAAAAAAGACATAAAACCTAATTTTATTCCATAACGATTTTGAAAATCTTGCTGATTTTCTTTTCTCATTTCCATAATATTAGTCATATCAACTTCATTAAAGGTAGTTAACAAAGCTGCATTTTCTTGCGCTTGTTTTAATCTCTTAGCTATTGTTTGTCTTAGTCTGGTCATTTTAATTCTTTCTTCTTGACCATACTGAGCTTTTCTTTCTGAAGGTTGTGGATTAGCTCCCATTAAACTTATTAGGTCACCTTTTAAAACTCTTCCATCTTTTCCTGAGCCTTGAACTGAATTAATATCTATTTTGTTTTCTACAACAATTTTTCTTACAGCTGGTGAAAGTATTTGATTTTCTGTATTAGTTTTAGGTTCTGATTTTTCTATTTTGGTCTTTGGAGCTTCTTCTTCTATGACTTCATCAGTTAAAACTAATGGTTCATCCTCAGCTTTTTCTTCTGTTTTTTCCTCAAAAATTTTTGGTTCTTTTTTAGATGGATCTAATTTAATTACGCTATCCTCTTTTTGAGTAGGTTCTACTTTTTTAATTTCCTCTTTTTTAACTGACCCTGCTGATCCACTCTCTGATACTGAGCCTAACAGAGCTCCAACTTCTACCACAGAACCATCTTTTGAATTTATTTCTGTTAAAATACCTTTTACAGGAGATGGTACTTCAAGATTAACTTTGTCTGTCTCAAGCTCTACAATCGGTTCGTCAGCTTCAACAACATCGCCAGCATTTTTTAGCCATTTTGCAACTGTTGCCTCAGTAATACTTTCGCCAAGAACAGGAACTACAATTTTTTCACTCATCTATAATTATTCAAAAACCTTATCAATTATTTCTTGTTGTTGAGAATTATGCCTTTTAGCATATCCTGTTGCTGGAGATGCATCGGGGCTTCTTCCTATATAAGAAATTTTATTATTATTAGCCTTAATAGTATCCAATGTCCATTGGATATAATCTCTAACTGAAAACCAAGCACCCATATTTTTAGGCTCTTCCTGGCACCAAAAAAATTTAGCATTCTTTGCATATGGTTTAAGTTCTTTAACAAGAGTTTTTGCAGGAAATGGGTAGAGCTGCTCTACTCTATATAAAATTACATCATCTTTTTGTAATTTTTCTCTAGCTTCCAATAAATCAAAATAAACTTTACCTGAACACATTATTATTTTTTTAATTTCAGAACTTTCTTTTAATTTTATAAAACCTTTTGTTTGTGGGTCTATTGCATGATCCCAAAGTATTCTATGAAAAGAATTCGATTTACTAAAATCTTCTAAATTTGATACACAGTATTTGTTTCTAAGTAACGATTTTGGAGTCATCAAAATTAATGGTTTTCTAAAATCTCTATGCATTTGTCTTCTAAGAGCATGAAAATAATTTGCAGGTGTTGTACAATTCATAACTTGCATATTATCATTAGAGCACATCTGTAAAAATCTCTCTAATCTAGCTGATGAGTGTTCTGGTCCTTGACCTTCATATCCATGAGGCAATAACATTACTAATCCAGAAGCTCTTCTCCATTTTCTTTCTCCTGAAGCAATAAATTGATCAATGACAACTTGTGCACCATTCGCAAAATCTCCAAATTGTGCTTCCCATAGAGTAAGAGTATTTGGTTCAACCAAACTATAACCATATTCAAATCCCAGAACAGCTAATTCTGATAAAAAGCTATCAACAACTTCAAATTGTTTTTGATTATTTGAAATATTATTTAAAGGAACATATCGACTATTATCTTTTTGATTTCTTAATACTGAATGTCTCTGACTAAAAGTTCCCCTTCCAGAATCTTGCCCAACCAATCTTACTGGATAGCCTTCTTCTAAAAGAGATCCAAATGCTAAAGCTTCAGCTGTTGACCAGTCAATATTAGATCCACTCTTAACAGCTTCTCTTCTATTATTTAATATTTTGACTATCGTTTTATGTAAATTTAATTCATCCGATGAAGCATTTATTTTTTCTGAAATTTGTAAAAGCTTTTTAGTATCTGCTCCCGTTACTCCTCTTTTATCTTTTCCTTTTTCAGGTTTATATGCTGACCATGTACCTTCAAACCAAGCAATTTTTGGTTTGTAATCTTTTGCATTTTTAAACTGATCATCAAGCAAGTTTTTAAAAGTTTTAATTGAATTATCTAAACTTTCATTTGAAATTATATTTTCATCTACAAGTCTTTTTCCATAAACTTTTATTGTTGAGGGGTGAGATCTAATTTTTTCATACATCAAAGGTTGTGTAAATGATGGTTCATCCCCTTCGTTGTGACCAAACCTTCTGTAACAAATTAAATCTACAACTACATCTCTATTGAATTTTAGTCTAAACTCTGTTGCTATTCTAGCCGCATAAACAACTGCTTCTGGATCATCTCCATTTGCATGAATTATTGGAGCATCAACCATCTTTGCTACATCAGATGGGTATGGAGAAGACCTGGCAAATCTTGGACTGGTCGTAAATCCTATTTGATTATTAACTATTATGTGAATTGTACCACCAGTATTATGTCCAGGCAGTCCAGACATTGCAAAACATTCAGCCACAACACCTTGGCCTGCAAAAGCAGCATCACCATGAATTAAAATTGGTATTACTTTGTTTCTCTCTTTATCCTTATGGAAATATTGTTTTGCTCTAGTTTGACCAAGCACAACTGGATTAACTGCTTCTAAGTGTGAAGGGTTATCAGTTAAACTAACATGAACTGAATTTCCATCAAACTCTCTATTAGATGAGGCGCCTAAATGATATTTTACATCACCCGCACCCTCATCTGATGAAGTTCCAAATTGTCCAGCGAACTCATTAAATATTCTCTTATACGATTTTTGTAATACATTAGCTAAAACATTTAATCTACCTCTATGAGACATTCCAATCTTAACTTCTTTTACTTGTGACTGGCCACTAATCTTAATAATTTGTTCTAAAGCAGGTATTAAACTCTCTCCACCATCTAATCCAAATCTTTTGGTACCAACATATTTTGTATGAAGAAATTTTTCAAACCCCTCAGCTTGAATCAATTTTTTTAAAATAGCTTCCTTACCATTTTTAGTAAAACTTAAATTATCTTCTGATTTTTCAATTCTATCTCTAAACCATTTTCTTTCTGTAGGATTTGAAATATGCATATATTCATATCCAACCGGTCCGCAATAAGTTTTTTTTAAAAATTCTAAAATTTCTTTTATATTTGAATTTTGTTTATTAATTACACCACCTAAATAAATATTTTTTTTATACTCTGTTTTTTCAAAACCAAAAGACTCTGGATGAAGTTCATCTAAATAATCTGATTTAATTAATTCTAATGGATCTAATTTGGCTATAAGATGACCTCTTTGCCTATAAGATCTGATCATCGAAACAGCTTTTATTGAATCTTCATTTGATCCAGATGAATTTACATTCGTTTCACTGATATTAAGAACAGCACCATTGAAGTTATGGTCTTCTTGATCAATTTTTTTCTGAAGCTCATCAATATCTATTTTGTTTTTTTTTGGACCCCAAGAAGGACCATTAATTTCTTTTGCAATAATATTTAATTCATCTCCGATACCTTCAAAATAATCTTTCCAACTATCTGGCAAATCTTTATCTTTGTTGACAAACTTAAGGTACATTCGCTCAATAAATGCACTATTAGATTTGTTTAAAAATGAGGTTTTTTCGTATTCAAGATTTTTTGATACTGACATCTATTTATTTAATATAATCCTCTAATATTATTTTTCAATTTGACAATTTATTAAATAAAGTTTTTCCAATTATTGA
>Ga0257121_1002305_pt1 | contig 13600 bp, 12 predicted proteins | sample SI106_100metaG_FD_190180 | JGI IMG/M metagenome (GOLD analysis project Ga0257121, IMG submission 190180) | Marine microbial communities from Saanich Inlet, British Columbia, Canada - SI106_100 | ecosystem: Environmental > Aquatic > Marine > Inlet | place: Canada: British Columbia | collected... | reverse complement strand
CCGATTCTCACGGCGATAAGTAGTGAACCCCGACTTTCTGTGATGCGATTCTGGCGTCGAGGGTTGCCAGGGGGATATCAAATGATGGGTTCACACTTCTACTATGTAGCTGGCGTTTGTATTTTCACTCACCTGGTCGACGGTGACGCCCGGCATTAGGCCGGTTAACACCAGGCCTCGATTATCGAAGTGAAAGATCGCGAGGTGAGGATAGGAATTATAACAGGGCTTTTTGATCGAAAGTCTGAGTATCGAATTAGACCGGTTAGAAGAATCATAGGGGACAGGACCAGGTGCCAGGTCCAATCACTCTTAAGCATGCAATCTCGCTAGCTTCGTAAAGCTTTCACCTGGTCTCGAAAACTTTCCTTACCAAGCACGAGACCTGTGTTCACACAGTGCCTATTTTTTTGAATCACTTCGACCGACAGTGCCTGACTGACCAGCGCCCGGTATTGTTCTGTACGATCTTTCGTTGTTTCGCCGAGCGGAAGGTAATCTACATGGGGCGTCCAGAGCTGGACTTGCTTGCCAAAGGCATGGCTCTTATAGCTCGACCATAGATAGTCACCAGGGTCTGTCGTCATTCCCGCCCGAATGGGATTGAGCTCAATGTAGCGAGTGCAGTGCAATAGATATTGAGTATCCTGCACGAGCGTTGATTTGAACCTACCCTCAAAAAGAGGACCTGTCCGAGCGTACTTGAAGTTGAATGGCTGAACATAGTGACGACCGATGTGCCGCATGAGCCTCGAGACACCATCATCACACGACGGCGTGACTAGTAGATGTACGTGATTCGACATGAACACCCAGGCGTGAATCGCAACGCCATAGCGCAGCGCACCTTCGCTTAAGCTAGCCGCGTAAGCAGCCATGTCTTCATTGGAGGTAAAACAAACTGCCCGGTTCACACCACGCTGTATGACATGGGCGGGGTATCCAGCTGGGCAGAAACGTGGTTGTCGGGGCATCACGGCATAGTGCCTTAACAGCGCCCTGAAAGGCGTGAGACATATCCTCAGATAGAAGAGAGACCTAGGACATCAAGCCCACCAGTTCCGACCTGGCACTTGGTCCTGTCCCCTAGGATTCTGTCCCCTAGGATTGCTAGGATTGAAAGCTAAGACTGTTAATAAAACCCAGCAAGCTATATATTCTGAAATGAAGATTCATCGGGAGCTCAATACAACCATGTCGACTGCAGAAAACCTGGCATCATTAAACTTTGACCCAGAAACACTTCGCGAGAAGTATCGCGTGGAGCGAGACAAACGGGTGAGAGTTGATGGCAATGATCAATATATTGAGGTGGACGGAGATTTCTCGCACTATGTCGATGATCCCTACGTTGAACCTGGTTTCACTCGTGATCCAATTTTCGAAGAAGTTGAAGTCGTCATCATAGGTGGTGGCTTTGGCGGGATGCTGGCTGCGGCAAGACTCTCAGAGGCTGGTATTCATGACGTCAAAATCATTGAAAAAGGAAGTGGCTTCGGGGGAACCTGGTACTGGAATCGATATCCGGGTGCATCCTGTGACATTGAATCCTATGTCTACCTGCCCATGCTGGAGGAAACTGGATTCGTGCCCAGGCAAAAGTACACAGATGCACCCGAAACACTTGAATACTGCGAGGACTTAGCTGAAAAGTTTGGCCTTCACGACAATGCCCTGATGCAGACTGAAGTCACCGCGACTGAATGGGACGAAGAAACCTGCAGATGGAACGTTACAACGAATCGGCAGGACTTTATCAAGGCCAGGTTTGTTGTGCATTCCAACGGACCGCTCAACCGACCAAAATTACCCGCCATCAAGGGCATCAGTGAATACAAAGGTCATACGTTTCACACCAGCCGTTGGGACTACGAATACACGGGCGGAGACTCGCACGGCAACCTGGACAAACTCCAGGACAAGCGTATTGCCATCATTGGTACGGGGGCTACCGCCGTGCAATGCATCCCTCATCTCGGCGCTGGTGCGAAAGAACTGTATGTGTTCCAGCGAACGCCCTCCTCCATCAGCGTAAGAAACAATCAACCCACCGATCCCGGCTGGATCAGTACCCAGGGGTCTGGCTGGCAGCACAATCGCCGAACGAACTTTGAATCGCTGATGACAGGCGTGCCGGTAAAAGAGGACCTGGTCAGCGATGGCTGGACCGATGCCTTCCGATTATTGTTTGGCAACTTGCGGGAAAAAGCACCGTCAAAATGGCTGCTGGTGGGCTGGGCACTGAAGGGCCTCTTTGACAAGGAGCTCTACCAGCTTGGTATCAAACAATACCTGACCGACAAAGCCATGACGTATATGGATGTTGATCGCGAACTGGAACTCGCTGATTTCGCCAATATGGAAAAGGTCCGTGCTCGAGCAGACGAGGTCGTGGAAGATTCAGAAACTGCTGAAGCGCTGAAGCCCTACTACCGACAGTTCTGCAAACGTCCGTGCTTCCATGACGAATATCTGCCTGCCTATAACCTTCCCAACGTGACCCTGATCGATACCGATGGCCACGGTGTTGACGAGTTTACCGAGAAAGGTGTGATGTTCGATGGCAAAGAGTATGAGGTTGACTGCATTATCTTCGCAACCGGGTTTGAAGTCGGTACTGATTACTCGCGACGCGCGGGATACGGTATCGTCGGCGTCGATGGCCTGACGGCCTCAAATAAATGGGCGGACGGCTTGTCTACCTTTCATGGCCTGCACTCAAGAGGATTCCCGAACAGCTTCTTTTTCGGACCAGCGCAAGCTGCATTTACAGCAACCTACACCTTTTCTCTGGATGAAAATGCTATTCATACGGCCTACATACTTTCTGAGCTGTCGAAGCGAGGCGTGACTCGAGTTGAAGCGAGTCAGTCCGCAGAAAATGACTGGGTGCAGACCATCATTAAGAAAGCCCGGTTAACCGAGGACTTTCAGCGTACATGCACACCAGGCTACTACAACAATGAAGGTCACGTGAACGGCAACAAACAAAACAACTTTTACGGTGGCGGCCCGATTGAGTTCTTTGAACTCATGAAGAAGTGGCGTTCTAGGGACAAGCTTGAAGGGTTGGAACTGAACAACTGAACATCAACTGGTCGTGAGTGCAGGGGAATCATTATGGCTATTCCTGAAGAATTTACCGTCGCATCGGTTACCGCGGCATCCAAGGGCATTGATGCGCCATATCGTGATTTTGTCACGTCAACAGAGCCCTATCATTCCCTCATGGCCGCGAATCCGTGGATGAAACCGCCGAAGAAGGATGAAACATTAACCTGGGGCGAAGGCCGGTACTACGACACAACGGTTGCGCATAAGCACCCATACTGGAAGAACAAGCCGCTGCCATTACCTACCAAGAATATCAGCCAACTCCGAGAAGATTTCCATGCCTGGGGTTACTGCCTGATTGAAGACGCTACCTCTCCTGAACAAACCAAAGCTCTTCTCGACAGAGTGAGCGATCAAGCAGCGGCTGAACGCGAATTGGGAATCGGCTATCTCATGGAAGCACAGCAACACGTCTGGGCGCTTGTTAATAAAGGTGAGGTGTTCGTGCGTTGCATGGCCCATGAAACCTCTGCCGTGCAGGCGGGCCGACTCATCGAACAGCTATTGGATGAAACGCTGGGACCAGGTTGGACACATCTCAGTTTCATTTCAAATATTTCCTACCCGGAATGTCATCCGCAAGGGATGCATCAGGATCAAAGTCTTGCCGGCCCCTATGCCTTTATCGAAGCACCTTTTCTCGTCAACACGGTATACATTCTGCAGGATGTCAATGAAGTGAACGGGGGGACGCTAATCATTCCCGGTTCCCACAGGCTCTATATGGAAGGCGGTGGCAAATTCGGTGAGGTGCCACCGCCGATCAACCTGGAAGCACCCGCCGGGACGATTCTTCTGATGGATGGGAGAGTTCTGCATGGGGGCGCTATAAATCGCTCAGAGAATCTGCGGTACATCATGACGAATTCGGTCGTGCGGCCATTTATACGACAACAGGAATCTTTTCACCTGACAATCAGGCCCGACATCCTGAAAAATGCCAGCGATAAGTTTCTGTGGCGATGTGGATTCCAGGCGACCGCGAGTCGCAGTATGGTTGAAGGCTACGGCTACTTTGGCAATGGCCGCGAGGGTGATCCCAACGGATCAATCGTTAAGTCACGCATCGCGATGGATGAAGGCAACTACCAGCGCGTTGGTGAACTCTCATTGGCGGAACTTGAAGGAAAGCTCCAAGGGCTCACACTGGCCGACATACAGAATGAACACGAAACTCCCAGGGGTAGTGCGCGTAAAAAGATGCGCTCGATCAGATAACTGAAAAAAATGATCTCGAAATTACAGTGGGCGGTTCTGACTGTGGACTGCCCGATATTACCACTCACCCTGGGTGCTACTGAACCGGAGGGGGATACCGTTAACGAGACCTTCTTCAACTTCTCCTGTTATGAGACGGGGCAGTGAAAGGTAGTTGCCTGTAAATCGCTTGTTTAATCAAACCACTCTCAGCCTGACAACACCCTACGAGGATAGGAATTATAACAGGGCTTTTTGATCGAAAGTCTGAGTATCGAATTAGATCGGTTGCCTGCTTGTTTGATGAAAGCGTGTAGCGGTCTGACGAGTAGTGGTTAAACGCTACCAAGTTTTTTTGTTGCTTGTGGTGGTTGGCTGACCTGGTGAGCCGATCCACTATCAATCAACTGTCACAAAATCGTGTGACAGTCGCTAAACCATGAAGTCATCCAGCACTTTGTGAAGGTGTCTGACTCTTAGCTCTTGATCAGAAATCCACATGCCGCGGAATCCAATTTGGTGGAATCCTTTCTGTTGTTTTTCACAGTTCGCTGCGTCCTGCTCGTAAACAACATTGTATGGTTCATCGCCATTCTTGAACTGCCGATGCGGTGGACACTCAGGCTTGTCTGATCCCATAGGTGTCAACTCATAGGACATGAGGTCGAAGTACATCTTATTGGGGTCGGTTTCATGAGGACGCTGACGGAACATTGAAAAACGTGTGTGAAATAAATTGACGGTCACATTTGGAAAGACGAAGTAGTGATAGTCGTCAGTTAACTGATCGTCGTTCATGTCAGAGAAGTCATAGCCATCTTCCAATGCACTCTCACGTATGTGTAACTGCAAGGCTCTTCTCACTCCAGCTGCGTCGCCCTCATAGTCGTCGGGATTCAAGCCGGATGCCAGCATCCAACCACGGTTGGAGTCATCAATAGTCTTGTCATCTTTAAGGTGGCTTGAAGGGCTGCCAAACGGAATGAGGTATCGGCTGTGTTTTTCATAGCAGTCGATCTGCACGTTGTATTCATCACATACTCGTTGGATTTGCGGATGAGTTTCGAGAACGTGGTAAGACTCATTGAATGCATCGACACAAGTCTTCCAGTTGCAGTCCCATTCAACGGTGATGTGCTCGGTTCTTGCCCAACGATCAAAATGGTAAGGATCTAAGTGTTCCGGTATCGGGCCAAGAAATTCCTTCAGTGGTTCTATGTCCGGGTCGAGACTAAACCAAACCCAACGGCCCCATTCGGCGCAGGGCAGTTTTTGAATGGAGAGCTTCTCGCGAGGAGCCCCTTGAGTGAATGATTCTTGATCAGGAACGTTAATCAATTCGCCTCGAAGGTTATATGTCCAAGCGTGATAGGAGCAACGAAACGCTTTTTGATTTCCAGAGGCTTCACAAGCCACCTGATTTCCTCGGTGGGAACATACGTTAAAAAAGGCGTTTACCCCACCATCTTCGTCCCGAGTCAGCACGATGCTTTGCCGACCAAGTTCAGTGACAATGAAGTCGCCGGGATGTGACAGGTCATCAATATCAGCACCTATTAACCACGTCTTGGTCCAGACTCGATCCCATTCATGTTTTGCAAACTCGGGGCTGATGTAGCGCTCGTGGTCGATAAAGTCGGTGCCCAGTTGAGGGTCCGGTGCTTTATCTACAGGTGTTTTTGAGTTTACTGGATCAGCGAAACGCTCTATACCTCGATATACAGTCATGGGTGCTCCTCTTTTGCAAATCAGGATAATTTAATTGTTATAATAATTGCAATAGTAGGAACGATTATATACATTCCCTTCAACCTTGAGGAGTTTCAAATGCAGGATGCCTTTCAAACCAAGCTGGTTAAACCCAAGAAAAGCTCAGAGATCGTCGCTAGTAGGCTACGCCTGGCCATTGTGTCTGGCGAGTTGTCAAAAGGGGAAGACATACCAGTTGAGCGGGATCTGATCGAGTCGTTCGGCGTGAGCCGGGCAACCATGCGCGAGGCGCTTCGCATTCTTGAAACAGAAGGCCTGTTAGAAATTACACGCGGTGCCAAGGGTGGCGCCAAGGTCATAGGACCAACACTGGCGCTGGCCTCACACGCAGTAGGCATGGTCTTGCAGGAACAGGACACGCTAATTGCGGACGTGCAGATTGCCCGGCAGATTATTGAACCTCCAGCTGCCCGTATGGTGGCTGAACGTCGTTCTCCTGAAGCCATTACCATGCTGGAAGCCATTATCGCAGAGGAAGAAAAGGCTGCTGGCACCAAGGAAAGTCCGTTTCTTGCGATGAAATTCCACGAAATATTGGTGCAACTGTCAGGCAACCACACGCTCAGCACGTTCCTCCTGGTGCTGCATGAAATTCATGAAGGCGTAGCAATTGCTCTCTCCGAAAAGAACAATGGCACCAAGCGGAACAACAAAACAATAGAAACGCACCGAGCACTGGTTGAACTTATCAAGGCAGGTGATGGTCTTGGCGCAGAGAATCTGTGGCGAGACTACTGGCAGTGGATCACGCCTTTTACGCATCCTGAATCAGCCGTTGTGAATGTGCTGGAAAACTTAGAGACACGATAGGGAAATTACTATGAGCAACTTCGACACATTAATCCGTGGTGGCACGGTCATTGACGGCACGATGATTCCCCGATTCAAAGCGGACATCGGCATCAAGGACGGCAAGATCGCAAAGATCGGAACAAGGGCCGGCGCAACCGCCGACCGGGTGATTGATGCCGGTGGCAACATCGTTGCTCCCGGCTACATTGACATTCATACGCACTACGACGCCCAGATACTCTGGGACCCTTATTGCACGATCTCAGGTTGGCATGGTGTGACGTCTGTTGTGCTCGGTAACTGTGGTTTCGGGTTTGCTCCAATTCCTCCTCACATGCGTGACCGGGCGATGATGATGATGACCCGGAACGAAGCCATTGAATTTGAAACCATGAAAGAAGGCATGGAATGGGACAAGTACGGTTGGGAGACATTGCCTGACTGGATGGCGCACATTAAACGCATACCGAAAGGCGTCAACGCCACAATGCTCGTACCGCTGAACCCGCTCTATGCCTACGTCATGGGCAGTGTTGAAGAAGCCAAGTCCAGACGGCCAACTCGATCTGAAATGGATCAGATGATTGCGCTGATGAAAGAAGCGCTGGACGCAGGTTGTTGCGGCTTCTCGTACCAGCGTTGCGGTGTACCTTCGGTTCAGCCGGACTGGGATGGCACACCCATGCCGACTGATGTGGTGCCGGATCATGAACTCATTGAGTTCGGCAAGGCGCTGGGCGAATACGGGCGTGGCTTTATTGAAATGTTTGATGCGGCGCCGTCAGATCACGCCACAGTTGAAGACTTCATGACGACACTGGCTGAAGCCAGTGGCCGACCTATCGTGCGCAACATACTGCTGGCCGATGATGAAAACCTACAACGTCATCGAACCTTCATTGATTGGCTGAACGAATCCCATGAGAAAGGGCTGCAGGTCTTTGGCATGGGCTTTACTGTACGCTCACCAACTATTCTCACTTTCGAAGACTGGAGCCTGTGGGATAACGCGCCAAATTGGCATGAGGTCATGAATGGCAAGTACGAAGATCGCGTAGCACTAATGAAAGACAGTGCGGTTCGTGAAAAGCTGCGTAAAGAAGTCGACATGAACCTGGTGGGTGGTCTTGGTACCAGCGGTCCAGCGCAGAAGCTCACGGTTCACGGCAGCGCAGGTTTCGGGCAACTCGACAAGTACGTAGACAAAAAAGTGGCGGAAATTGCTGAAGCCGAAGGCAAGCATGTGGCTGATGTGATTCTCGATATATCTCTCGAGTCAGAGTTTAAAGCTGAGTTTGTCGGTAACGCTTACCCAACGTCTGCGGCACTCACCAAAGAGGTACTCGATTGTCCGTATGTTGTGCCGGGTATTTCCGATGGCGGTGCACACTGCCATTTCGTCGTTCAGGGTGCTTATCCCACTGACCTGCTGGAATGGATGGTCAGGGAAGAAGGGCTGATTAGTGCTGAAAAGGCTCACTATGGACTAAGCCGACTCCCGGCTCACATGTGCGGCCTGGGCGACCGAGGCATCATTCGAGAGGGTGCGCCTGCAGACATCGTTGTGTACGACCCTGAAACGATTAAGAGAACACCATCATGGGACAAGATGGAAAAACTCCAGGATTTGCCTGCAGGCGGGTGGCGACGATCACAACGGGCGGAGGGATTGAACTACACCATGGTCAATGGTGCAGTGACCTTTGAAGGCCTTGAGTGTACCGGTGCAACCCCTGGTGAGTTAATGCTTCACACAGACTAAGAGGCAGATAATGTATGGAACGTAAGGTTGTAGATAAAATCCTGGATGAAATTGATTACGAGTTTGCTCGGAAATCACCGCCTGACTCTTTTCCGAACCTGCCACGCATCCCCAGCGAACGATATCTGGATGAAGAGCAGTATCAGGCAGAACTTGAACTGTTTAAGACCTCCTGGCTGATCGCTGGTACTGAAAATGAATTCCGCGAAGTCGGTAGCTACAAAGTGATGGACCGTTGGGGTGGCGCCAGTGTGGTTATCGTAAAGGGAGAGGATGATAAAATTCGTGCTTTCTGGAATGTCTGTCAGCACCGTGGTGGCCCTGTCGTCGAAGGTGAATCCGGCATCTTGAAGAGCCCCAACATGCGCTGTCTGATTCATTCCTGGGTGTACGATCTTGAAGGCAAACTCAAAGGTGTGCCCGGGCGCCGCGACTTCCACAACGACATGGATGAAAGCTGCATGACCTTAAAGGCGGTGCAGTGTGACACATGGCAAGGCTTCGTATGGATTAACCTCAACGCTTCAGCTGTCTCACTAAAGGAGTGGTTCGGTTCAATCTACGATGAAGTAACCTGGTTTGATGGTTTAAGAGCAGCCTCACATGGCTCGTTAGTACTTGAATGCAACTGGAAAGTGGCGATTGAGGCAAATATCGAGGTCTATCATGTCACGACTGTACACCCTGAAACGGTCTCTCAATCATTAGACTATCGGGGTTCGGCTCACAGTCTGCTGAACAATGGTCACTCTCGCATGGTGGTGCCGAAAAAAGATTATGATGCTAATGCTGCCCGGGAGGCAGTCGGCAAAGCCGAGCATCCTGAACACGGCCTGATGGAACATGCCAATATTTCCTATCTTCTATTCCCTAACCACCTGACGCCGGGTAGTAAACGCGCAGGCGCTGCTCCATCAATTACACTGCAACTATTCTGGCCGCTTGATATCAATCGAACCTTGTCTGAGTGGTACACGATGATTCCCGATTGGGGAGAAGATGAACTGCCTGAAGAAACTAAGATGGGTTCGGTCTATTTCCGTCAAGTCATGGATGAAGACACTGAAATGTTGGACCAGATTCAGAAGGCAATGCAGTCACAGGTGTTGGATGGCTTTTTAACAAGCTATCACGAGCGTCGGATTTATCACCATGAATCCAGCATTGACCGACTGTTGGGCGACAACGTCAGTGAAGAGCTTCGTGTTGCTCAACTTCTACCCGTTGAGAACGTGGAGTAAACATGTCCGACAATCCCTTCCTTGATCCTGAGTTCTTGAAATGCCCTTTCCCCATGTTCAAGCAACTCCGTGAGGATGCACCAATTATGTTCATGGAACAGATGGGCATGTACCTGGTGACAGGCTATGACCAGGCTCGTGAAGTACTGCTTAGCCCAGGCCGGTTTTCAAGTCAGGTTAATATTCCGAGTAGACACAGTGAAGCAGCGCAGAAGATTGTCGACGATGAAGGCTATGGGCGGGGTGCCCCGGCGTTACAGAATGCAGATCAACCCGTTCATACCGCCCATCGCAATCTTGTTAACGAAGCCTTTCGTCCCAAACGCATTCGCCAGATGTCTGAATACGTGGGCAAAATTGTCGAAGAGTTGCTCGATGACATTCAAGCGGCGGGAAGTCGAGCTGACATGGTTTGTGAATTTGCGGTGCCACTGCCATTGATCGTGATTGCAGATCAACTAGGAATTCCACGGGAAAAATATCGCACCTTCAAAGAATGGTCTGATGCCTGGCTGGAAGGATTGGGAGCAGAGATTTCCGAAGAACGTATGATTCATAATGCGAAGCTCGTCGTCGAGATGCAGCAGTATTTAGCACAGCGAATAGAAGAGCGACGGTCTGAGCCGAAAGAGGATATTTTGAGCGATTTAGCACAGGCCGATATTGATGGTCAGCCAGTCACAACGGAAACCGTCATGGCCATTGTTGAACAGCTACTGGTGGCCGGTAACGAAACCACAACGAATGGTATCGCGGCTGGTATCCACATGCTGGCCCGTGACAACGCATTGCATCAGCAACTAAAGAACAACCCTCAACTAGTCAAAGAGTATGTAGAGGAAGTACTAAGGACAGAAGCGCCGGTTCAATGTCTTTTTCGAAGGGCGATTGCAGATGAGGAAATTGGCGGCGTAAAGATTCCTGCAGAGTCGGTTGTCATGGTTCACTACGGTGCAGCAAGCAGGGATGAATCCCGATTCGACAATGCAGACATGTTTGATCTTGAAAGACCCAAGAAGGGTGCACATCTCGCGTTTGGGTCAGGTATTCACCACTGCATCGGTTCCGAACTTGCCCGTGTCGAGATGGCTGCGGCTTTCAGTGCATTCACTCAGCGTTTTTCGGGTGTCGACTTGATTGACCAGGATGTCGCTTACCACGCAACTTTCGCACTTCGTGGCATACAAACACTTAACGTTCGCTGTAGGCAATGAACCACTCAGTAAGCTACAGCAGAACCATTGAAGCTGGTTTGGAGACGTCGTGGTCGGCTCTCAGAGATTTCGGTTCTCTCATTCATTGGGTAAAAGGCGGTGATGTTGGTTCTATCACCGTATCAGGTGATGGCGTCGGTATGACTCGTGATCTCAACCTCCCTAGCGTCGGTAAGGTTCAACACTGTCTTGAGGAAATGGATGAAGCCAATCATCTAATCGCTTATTCATTGACCAGGGGCCAGCCACTTGGCATGCAGGAATACGTTGTCAGCATTTCCCTTCGAGCTTCAGCAGATGGCTGTGACATGAAATGGGAAGGCGAGTTCGATGCTGCCCCAGAAGTTAATGCTGAAGAACTGGCGTCTAATCTAAAACATGCTTACGAAGGAATGACCGAATTGTTTGAGCGGTTCGTGGGTAACTGACGCTGTCACAAAGGCCATGCCGATAGCGGACCTCAATTGCTGTCACAAGAACCATTCCGAGGATAGGAGTTATAACAGGGCCAACCTGGGGAATATGTGGTTTAAAGTACCTATCTACTAGAATTCTATGTTGCCTGAAAGAACCCAAAGTATCAGTCCGGTAATTTGTATTCAAAAAAGTAGTCCGTCCAGGCTTAGAGGCTGAGTTTTGCTCGTTGCGGGCTAATAGTCTCAGTTGCTTGGTGGCTACGCTGCTTTTAGGCGACATCACATCTGGTAAAAACTTACCTACTCAGCTACGGTGGGTTTTAGTCCCAAGACGGATTGGCCGATGAAAATTGTAGTAGGAGGGAAAATACCTCGGACCAACCTGATTGCTCAGCTGCTGCTATGTGCCCTGGTTTTGATCATGAGCTCTCTTTCCAATGCCAACAATAGTGCTGCGGAAAATTTCATATCTGCGTTTTATTCGTGGGATGCTAACAAACTGACGAGCCTGATGAGTGAGGATGCAGATACAGTTGCAATTCTCTATTACCAACGTTGGGCAGCCGCCGCCAACTACAAAGTAAAGGTGCGGCGTCCCTGCAAAGCGGAAGCTGACCAGAGCGTTTGTGCGATTACCGTCACCGATGACTTCGGCTCAGCTATGGGTTATGAGGCTACTGATACATTCCGTATGTCATTTAACGATGATAAAGTTTCAATGGTAACTTTCTCCGCGGATGATCCAGCCATTTTTCAAGAGCTGTTTCAGTGGGTCACGCAGCATCACCCCGATACTTTCACTGGGCCCTGTTTTGAAATGTTTGCGGGTGGAGAAACACCGGGAGACTGTGCGAGAACGGTAGCAAGATTAGCGCGTGAATTTATGGATGAACGTCGTGAGTCAAGACCATGAGTAAAACTGAGCTGGCGCCCGTTGAAGGTCTCTTGCGCCAAGGGCTGTTCTATTTCCTGCAGCCACTACTTTTGATTGTGGTTATCTTCAGCTGGTATCTGGACCCTAGTCGTGAACAGACCTATCTGCTGGCCATTATCTTCGTGCAACTGGTCCTCGGCCTGTCCGAACAGGTTTTTCCTGCACGCCCTGCCTGGTCAAGTAATGCAAAAGAGAAGATACGAAATGTCACTCTGGTGGTCATTCTAACCATGAGTGCCCTGATGGTCACTGAACTCTATCAGGTCTGGTTGTCGGGACCGCTTGTAGCAGTCCGCGAATCCTTAGGGCTTAATATCTGGCCTCATCATTGGCCGCTTCTTGTTCAGTTATTCATGGTGTTTTTGTTAAGCGAATTGTTCTGGTACTGGATGCACCGCGCTGAACATCGGTGGAAGCTGGTCTGGCGGCTATCCGCGCATGGTTCTCATCATTCATTCAAAAAGCTTGGTGCCCTGAACTTCGGTCTTAATCATCCGCTTGAGTATTTCTTCATCGTGTTGCCGTCCTTTCTGGTGGAGTTGACCTTTGGCGTTGGTCCTGCCGCGTTAGGGGCAGCCATACTTGTAGTCTCTCAGACGTCTATTGTTCACTCTAATATCGTCTTGAATACGCGCTGGATTGGCTTGCTGTTTACTACCAACAGATATCATATCTGCCATCATTCTATGGTTCTCAGTGAGAGCAATACCAATTATGGTTGCAGTGCAATTCTCTGGGATCGCTTGTTCGGGACCTTTCTGGATAAGACAATTGATGATGCTGGAACAGGGCCAACTGAACCCACCCTGTGGGAAAAATTTCTGATGCCGTTCAAAGAACCCGAAGACACAACTATCGCTCCGCTTGGGTCAGAAGTGGGGCTATGAGTAATGGCCTATGGCGGCCTGTTGGTTGTGATGTTTTTGTGCAATGGTGGGGTTTTCCTGTCAAGAACTAACTAAGGAGAAACGTGAGTGCCGAAGCGATCATATTTACGGGCGTTGTTGTTTACCTGATCATGATGCTAGCCGTAGGTGTAGTGGCGGCCAAAAAAGCTGATTCTGCCGAAAACTTTATGGTGACGGGACGTCGTATGCCGATATGGATATGTACGGCTATCTACCTAAATATCTCTTGAGTGGAATATTACAAACATCGAA
>Ga0257121_1002293_pt1 | contig 13641 bp, 13 predicted proteins | sample SI106_100metaG_FD_190180 | JGI IMG/M metagenome (GOLD analysis project Ga0257121, IMG submission 190180) | Marine microbial communities from Saanich Inlet, British Columbia, Canada - SI106_100 | ecosystem: Environmental > Aquatic > Marine > Inlet | place: Canada: British Columbia | collected... | reverse complement strand
AATACCAAAGCTTAAAATTTTGATCTGGATGCATGCTTAAAAGAAACAGATGTTTTTTCACTATTTTTCTTGTCAAAATCTAAAATTATTTTATTGCTTTAATAATAATATGTGGTGAGTTTTTACTCCATCCAGATCCATCAAAGTTTCCAAAAAAACTAATACTACTGAAACCAATCCCTGACAAAATCAATTCCAACTCTTTTTTGAAAAAATATCTTACTGTAAATTTTGAAACCACTCTTTTTAAACACCCGTTAGCATCTACATAATCATAATTAAAAATTCTATGGATTAATTGGCCGTTTAAATCATACTTGTTACATTCAAACTTTTCCACCTCAAGGCTATTTACTGTTAATGTTTTTTGATGTTTGTAGTAAGAAAAATTTTCTAACATTCTAGAAGGGTCAGGGTTAGAAACGTAAAATATTAACTCGCCTTCATCTTTTAAATGTCTATATGCATTTTTCAAAAAAGAAAGTTGCTTTTTACTATTGGTTATATGCATTAATCCATTAAACAGAAAAAGGATAGTGTCATATTTAATTAAGTGCGAAAATGATGTTGCATCGTCAACAATCACTTTTACCTTATCATTTTTTAGCTTTTTTTTAGCAATCCGAATAGCTTCATCATTTATATCAAGCCCAAATAAATCATACTTATTTTTACTACTTAAGTATTTTAATACTCTTCCTGTGCCACACCCAACCTCTAATACACTTCCACCTTTTAATAAAGTTTCAATAAATTGAATATCTTCAATAAATTGATATTCTTCTTCATAAATATCATAATAACTTATCATTGAATTTTCATAAAAAATAGTTTTATTTTCTCAACTATATATGTTATATCTTCATTTGTTATGTACATATGCAAAGGCAGACATATTCCAGTTTTATATAAGTATTCTGAAACAGGAAAGTTTTGATATTTTGGTACGTACTGAATCAATGGCGGCTGCTTATGCATTGGATAAAAAAAAGACCTTGTCTGTATACTATGCCCTTCTAAAAATTCAATCAATTTATCTTTATATTTTGTTCGTATAAAAAATCTAAATGGAACAAATGAAGAGTTATCTTCTACCTTTAAAAAACTTAAATCACCTACACCTTCCAACTCTTTTTTATACTTATTGTAACTCTCTATTTTTCTTTCAAGTATTTTTGAAAATTTTTCCACTTGAGCCAACCCTACTCCGCACTGTAAATCAGTAACCCTGAAATTCATTCCTATAGATTGATGAACAAAAGTACCGCTGTCTACCCTGCCTTGGTTTCTTAATAATAATAATTTTTTATACAACTTATTACTTTGAGTCAATACTACAGCACCCTCCCCCATAGTAATAGTCTTATCTGCAAAAAATGATATGACAGATACGTCACCCAATATTCCGCAATGTTTGTTTTTATATTTAACTCCATACGCTTGAGCTGCATCCTCTATTACTTTGAGGTTATATTTTTCTGCTATGCTCATCACTTTATCCATATTAGCAGAGTGCCCATAGATGTGAACCGGCATAATTGCTTTTGTTTTATCTGTAATTAGCGACTCAACCTTATTGCCATCAATATTGAAAGTCTCTATATCTACATCTACAAAAACTGGCCTTAATCCTGCAAAAATCACTGAAGATGCTGATGCAAAAAATGTAAAACTTGGAACTATTACTTCACTTCCTCTGGGTAAACCCAATGCCAACAATCCTAAAAACAAACCTAAAGTGCCATTTGGGGCAAGAACAGCATATTTGCTACCAGTAAATTTCTTTATATGTCTAATAAATTCTTGACTATTTGGCCCTTCAGTTAACCAACCTTCTTGTATAGATTGTGTAATATATTTAAGCTCCTTATCATCAATATTTGGCATTACTTGCTTTATTCTTGTCATAAAAATTCGCCCTACTTATCCCTACTTGATAAAATAGGTGTACTTGATAACCATTTAATGTCAATTTTCTTATCATTCCATTTGACCGACAGCTGTTCATTAGCATCAACATACCCCCCATCATATGCTAATTTATAATGATAAACTGCTTGGTCACTATTGACATAATAGGCATTTCCTATATATGGTGGCATTAAGATTAATTGCTGGTTATTGCTATTAATTATAAAATCTTGCCACTTAAGGTAAGTAGGAGAATCTTCTCTCAAATCCACAACTACCTGCTGTATCTCTCCAAATACACAAGCAACTAGTTTCCAAGATTTAGAATCACCATGTATACCCCTCAAAACATTATGTTTAGAGGTTGAAAATTTATCATGCTTGAAACATAAGTCACTTGGCAATAATTTTTCCACCTCATCTTTTAAAAATGAAGTCCAAATATTACCCCTTACATCTCTGGAAATTGATGGTGTTAAAATGTAAACATCATCAATTTCTTGAGATTCTTGTATGTCAAACTTTATACTCATTCTTGTCCACCAAAATCATCATTTTCAAGATCATATTTAACCATATCTGAAACCAATTTTTGAAATGAGATCTGTCTTTTCCAACCCAATTCCTTTTCGGCCTTGGCTGGATTTCCCAACAATACCACTACCTCTGATGGTCGAAAGTATTTTTCATCTACCTCTACTAAAACTTTGCTAGTTTTACTATCAACACCTTTTTCTTCAATACCTTCACCTTGCCACTGAATATCAATACCCACTTCCTTAAAGGCAACCTCTACAAATTCACGCACTGTATGAGTCTCGCCAGTTGCAATTACATAATCTTGTGGCTTATCTTGTTGTAGCATTAACCACTGTGCATAAACAAAATCTTTTGCATGACCCCAATCACGTTTAGCATTCATATTGCCTAATTTTAATATCTTCTGCCTGCCTTGATGTATTCGAGCAACAGCCTGAGTAATCTTTTTAGTTACAAACGTCTCACCACGTCTAGGGGACTCATGGTTAAATAAAATACCATTACATGCAAATAAATCATATGATTCACGATAGTTTACTGTTATCCAATGTGCATAGAGTTTTGCTACACCATATGGGGATTTAGGATGAAAAGGTGTAGTTTCACTTTGTGGCTCCGTACCGGGTATGCCACCAAACAACTCTGAGGTTGATGCTTGATAATATTTACATTTTATTTTCAGATCTCTAATAACGTCCAGTAGCCTAATAGCTCCCACACCCACAACCTCTGCAGTATATTCCGGAACCTCAAAAGATACCGCCACATGAGATTGCGCACCTAGGTTATACACCTCATTTGGCTGAATTTTTGATAAGAGTCTATGTAAATTACTAGAGTCAGTCAAATCACCATAATATGTATGAAAATTGGAATTATTATTTATATGCTCTATTCGCTGTGTATTAAATACTGACGCCCTTCTCATAATAGCATGAACCTCATATCCTTTTTCTAACAACAACTCTGCCAAATATGATCCATCTTGCCCTGTTATTCCAGTTATAAAAGCTTTTTTCATATGCTACGCACCTCCGTAACTAAGGCTTTTTACTATCCTTCCTTTGTCTAATTTATATATTCGATCACAATGTTGCAATGTTGTCATTCTATGTGCAATAATAATCATGGTAACCTTTCCTTTTAATTGCTTTATCTCATTAATAATTTCACGTTCTGTATCCTTATCTAACGCACTGGTCGATTCATCCATAACCAGTACTTGCCTATTATGATAAAAGGCTCGTGCAAGAGCAACTTTCTGCCTTTGTCCGCCAGAAATACGTATACCACCTTCACCTAAAAAAGTATCTACACCCTCTGGAAGATCTTCTATTAAATCATTTAATTTTGCCTGTAATGTAGCTTTTTTAATATCATTTTCATTAATATCTGATTCATCGATACCTAGCGCAATATTGTGCTTTAAACTATCGTCAGTTAGAAAAACCTTCTGTGGTAAATATGCAATTTCAGACATCCAGTCATACAGGTGCTCTTTAAAATTACTATTATTGTAAAATATTTTACCTTTTTGAGGCTCAAGTATTCCAAGTAACAAGTCAACAAGTGATGTTTTTCCAGACCCAGATGCGCCAATAAAACCAATTACCTCGCCAGCATTAATTTCCAATGAAATGTCCAATAATGCGGGTACCTTCATACCTGGGTAAGTAAAAGTAGCACGCTCTACTTTTAAAGTCTTAAATTTTGTATTTTGTCTCTTTACTTGTTGATAATTATCATCACTATCGGTCTTTAGCATATCGGAATATAACAAATCAATAGTATTACGACTATAGCGTATTTGCGTGACTCCATTAATAATTTGATTGGTAGATGGTGCGAGGCGCATAGCAGCAACCCCAAACATACTCAAAATTGGTATCAACGCTTCTGACTCATATCCAAGTTGAGTAAAAAGCAATACAAGTAATACAACAAAAAACACTAAAATAAGCTCTATCAAATAACGTGGAATGGAAGTGATAAATACATACTTTGCAGCTGCGGATGCATATTTTTTTGCGCTGCTTCTTACCTTGTTAAGAAAGTGTAATTCAACTGCTAATATTTTAACTTCCTTAAAACTTTCAACTCCCTCTCTAATTGCCTTTACCATCGTGGCTGAATAGTGGTTTGTTTCTACACCATACCCATTCAACTTACTACCAAAATACCGATTGTAAAATAGAAGCATAATCACTATTAATGTTATTAACAATGCAATAGAAATGCCGCTAGTAAAAGCAAGTAGCAATACCACCATAATCATCACCAAGCCTTCGCTAACAAGCTTCAAAATTGAGTGCAATAAGGTTTGAGAGAAATCATTAACAAGTTGCTGGATGCGGTAAATATACTCAGAACTATTTCTCTCTACATATTCTAAATACGGCATGGTCTGGTATCTATCCATCAATGACACTCTCATCTTAACCCCATGTTCAAAACAGTAGCTTATAATAAACTTATTTATCATAATTGACACCGTAGATTTTATTAAAAATAACAATACTAAAGCAATACTAAACACTATAATAATTTCTTTAGGATCCCGTGAAAGATCAATAATATCAACAAATAGATAAGCCATGCTATTATCTAAATTACTACTATTAATAACTATAGATATGTAAGGAGCAATAAGCCCAATTCCTAATAAATCCAATATCGATGATATGAAAAACAATAGCATTAATAATGGGATTTTTCTTTTACTATCGCCCAGTAAGTATAGTACTTTTGTAATATAAATGAAACTGTAATTCATTTTTCCTATCATAACAAGTGCTATTATAATTATTTAGATTTTAAAATTATTTTATTTTATTAAGTTAATGATAAAATATACAATAACACCTAAGCGAATTACATTATATTTATCATTTAACAGTTTCTCACAAAGAGGTGATTCTAAGAACTAGCGCCGCTGGTAGGTAAGATTATTGCTTATTGATTTTTCAGAAAATTTTCTATATAAAAGTTTAAATCTTTCGGTGTTCCGATGCCATGCATCTTATTAAAATCTATGTTGTAAATTCCTATACTGATACCTTCTTTTATAGCCCAATTGTAAACTGGGCAGGTGTAGAATTCTCCGTTCACTCTTTCATTTTCTATTAACATATTGATCGATGCATCTACAAAGTCTTTTCCTTTTGAATATAAATAAATACCTACGGTAGCATATTTTGATATTGCTAATTTTTCTTTAACTTCAGTCACTAGTTTATTATTATCAACTTTGGCAAATGACCATTTTGGATTTTTTTGTTTGTCTACGAAGGTTAGTATAGATCCGCCAAGCTTTCTTTGTTTGCAATCATTTACAAAGTCTTCAATATTTATATCTATTATTTGATCTGAATTGGCAATCAATAGTGGAACACTATTGTTGATAAATTTTCTTGCAAATAGCACAGTACAAACAGCACCTTCTGTATTTTTCTTAATGAAAATAAATTCAACATTAAACTTATTTTTTATATCTCTTACAATTGTACTTTCTTTACTTATGTGCTCTTCATGCGCAATCAAGTAGAATTTTACTCCAGGATGTACTAAATTTTCTAATACACGAATAATCATAGGTTTTCCAAAAACATCGATAAAAGGTTTTGGATTTTTATAACCAGCCTCTATAAAACGACTACCCTGACCCGCCATAGGTATAACAATATTAATCATCAGTTTTTCCAAGATACTTGTCATTGTTCGCACCTGGGTGTTTCACAACTACCGTTATAACATTTGTAAGAGCCCTAAAATCTGTAGCTGTAAAAGGATCAATCGTAATAATATCCCCTGATTGATATACAGATCCATTCATCTCAATCTTTCCCTCCACTACCATGGTGATTTCAGTTGCAACTTTATGAAAATGCCTCTCTTCATAATCGTTTTTTTCGTATCTTTTGACAGCAACTTCAACATCATTAGTTGATAATACAGTAGGTTCAAAATTACCAACAAACCAACCATTAACCATCTTGTCTATATTGTTACTTTTCATCTTGAAATTAGTTTAAAAATTCTTTATAGTTAATTAACATTTCAGGTGACATAAATGAGTGATATTGTTGTGGCTTAATTGTAAATGTTTTAATGATTTTTTGCTCCAACACCATTTCATTAAATACTGGACATATATAAAAAATATCATCTACATTTGCATCTTTCATAATCATTTTTTTGGTAAATTTACTAAACATACTAGCCTTCTTGTATAAGTAAAATCCCGCAGTCGCGATATTACTAATTGGCTTCTTCTCTGCAGACTCTATCACATTACCATCATCACTCACCTTCACATAAGACCATCTTGGATGAATAGATTCAAAAACCACTGTCCCCGCATCAGCTTCACTATCCTTGAATGCACCTAGTATGTCCAAATAGTCTGTATCTATAATTTGATCTCCATTTGTTATTATTAATAGCTGATCATCATCCAGATGTTCAATTGCCAACAGTGACGTACATGCTGCTCCAGCCGTTTCTCCATTAACTTCTACTACTGATGCTTGTGGTACTAACAAATGGATAACATTCTTAAGATGAAATTTTTGACTATCACTCTTTTTAATAATAAAAATTATATTATCGCAATAAGTATATAAAGGAGTGAGATTTTCTACAACACGATCAATAATAGTTCTTCCATTTATTTCAATAAGGAACTTGGGATATTTTTGATTCACATTTTGAAATAAGTCGCTTGGTCCGGCCATTAATACTATTAAATTCATGCGTCTTCTCTATCTTGTTCTATTTTATTAATCATATACATAATGTTTTCAATATTAACTTCGTCAACTTCGGTTACAACCATTAGATGCGCTCCAGATGCAATAGCGGCCTTAATTCCATTTTTATTATCCTCAATGACCAAACACTCCTCTGGCATTAGCCCAAGGGATTTTATTGCGGCAATATACATATCAGGTGCCGGTTTTGGATTTTCTACATCTTGAGCACTAAGGACAATATCCATATATCTCAATAGCTTACTTCTAGTTAACATGAGATTAACACTATCGCTAGTAGAGTTGGAAGCGCATCCAATTTTATACCCGTTTGACTTCAATTGGGAAAGTGCATATTCATGATAAAAACGCGGTTTACAATGTGTATATACAAAATCCATTGTAAATTTTTGCTTCAACTCATTGATGAATGAGTGTAATTTATAAGGCAAATTACCCTCTCTTGACAACATATCAAGCTTTATAATGGTTGGCAGGCCATCATAAGTCACCAAATGATCATATTTAGTAATTGCATGACCAAACAGCCCCAATGCCTTGTTCAGAGCGTCATAATGCCAATCTTTAGCCTCTATTAACACGCCATCTATATCAAATATTATTCCTTTTATTTTATTCATTAAAAAATTTTTCAGCCTTTTCAGGGTGCTCTGTACAAATCATAATATTGTTAAATTTCAATTTTTTCTCTATTTCTTTATAATTTTGCCATTCTTTTTTATACGTTCGTTTATGTAAATCTGGAGAAACAATGCATATATTTTTTTTACATAGTATATGTTTCTTTATGACATCTTCGCTAATCCAGTGTTTTTTAAACTCATCAAGCCATACTCCACAAGATTCATTATAAAGTGACGGCTCTTTCTCATATTCACTTTCCCTTGTAAAGGATTTAATATTTTGCTTTATATATTCTAGTCCATCAGGAACTGACATGTCAAATACGAAGTAGTTTTTTATATTTTGGTGTTGTAGTAACTTTTTTAGTTTTACCTGTAGCCCGTCTGATTTTATATTTAATGCCAAGGGTAAAGAGTTATTGTGTTTGTTATAAATTTCAAAAAAAAATTTTACTGACATACTACTCTTATCGGGAATATCGTGGGATATGACAAGTTTTCCTTTGTAATCCCTAATATCAACTTCCGTTCCAAACCCCAGTTCAAAACTTCTTTCAAAGGCTACCGCCTTATTCTTTTCCTGTTTTTTTAACCAATACCCTCTGTGTGATAATACAATCATCTTTTTATCAATATATTTTTAACTATTCTTTTTAATTTCCCAATTGCATAATCAAGTCTGAAATTTAACCAAGAAGCGTAGTCACTAATAGTGAAGTTATTTTCAATACCGGCATTAAAGTCATTTTCTAATTTTTTTGAATTAATAATAAACCTTTTGTTATCGGATGACAATATGTTGTGAGATGAAATTTTTTCCTTAATTAGTATAACCTCAGAATAATAATTACAACTATAGTTAATCTTGTTTCTAGTTCTTAAACTCCATTCAACATCTTCGGCCTCTCCCCATTCTAATTTTTCGTTTAGCGGGTATTGCTCCATAATACTTTTTTTTGCACAGAAATAACTTCCTGAGATATACATATATTTTTGAATTTTTTTATCATAAGGGACTAGTGTATAGCCATATTTTGGATGATCCCAAGTTATCCAATCGTTAAATCTATGGCCATTATTTCCAATAATTTTATTAATGACTACATCGAACCTCTCTCCATACTTTATCCAACCGCTGTACCAATTGTCGCATAGTGCAATATAATCATGTAAAAAACATATATTATTATATTGTGAAAGTTTCGTTATTAAGTTTTTTTTTAAGGATATTGAAAAATTTTCTTTTTTATAATGCCCTTGTACGTACGAGTCATCAGGCCATTTATATTTTGGACTGTCCATGATATGGACCTTTATTTTGTGATTTGATTTAAGATTTGTGTTTCCTCCAATTATTATAATTTCATAATTGGGGATTTTTTGATCCTCTATACTGTTTATTATATTCTTAACCCTGTCATCATGAAAGCCGTCTGTAATAATTCCAAATGTCCAATTCATATTGTCCTGTTATTCCTGTTATTAATGCTTTTTTCATCTCTTTAATACCTTACTTATTAGCTATCTACATAGATGTTTGTTATAGTATGATTACTGAACATGCATTTAAAAGATAAAATACAATTTTTGTATTATAAAGCATCTCAATAATTTAATTAATGCTAACTAGAAAATCTAAATTTTTCCTAATTCTTAATAATTAAATTACATAAATTACTTGTCTCTTAATTTGCTATACAAAATCATATTAAAATTATCACTTTATTTTGTAAATAAAAATATAAAAGCATGAAAAATAAAAAGCTTGATTTTAATGATAAGACTATTCTTATAACTGGAGGTGCAGGCTTCATTGGCAGCAATCTTGCTTTTTATTTTCAAGAAAACTATCCAAAATCTAATATTGTAGTTTTTGACTGTTTTAGAAATGAAGATTTATTTCCTAATGGAAATCTAAAAAGCTTTGGTCATTATAAAAATTTAATTGGGTTTTTAGGTGATGTCATCTGTGGAAATATTAACAACAATGATGATTTATCATTACTAAATGACTATAAATTTGATTATATATTTCATCAAGCAGCCATTTCTGACACGCGTGTTTATGACCAAGAAATTATAATGAATACCAATGTGAATTCATTTTACAAATTAATTGAAATTGCGAAAAAAAATAAAGCCTCTTTAATTTATGCAAGCTCTGCAGCGGTATATGGCAGCCTTCCCTCCCCTCAAACATTAGGAAAGGAAAGTCCCGAAAATCCTTATGGATACAGTAAATATACAATGGATAAGATTGCCGATAAGTATCGAAGTTTAAACCAAGAAATCAATATCGTTGGATTAAGATATTTTAATGTTTATGGTCATAATGAGTTTTACAAAGGAAAAACTGCCTCAATGGTAATTCAGCTAGGGCATCAAATTTTAAATGGTAATGCGCCAAGATTATTTGAAAATTCAAATAAAATATTTAGAGACTTTATTCATATTAATGATGTGGTTCAAGCCAACATAAAAGCTTGTAATACTAATGGAACTTTTAATGTGGGAACAGGAAAACCGAGAAGCTTTCAAGACATAGCTGATATTCTTCAAAATCAATTGGAAACTGATTTAGGAACTGAATATTTTCAAAATCCTTATGATGGTTATCAAGTCAATACAAACGCCAATATTTCTGAGTCTAGAAGCGCTTTTGGCTTCAACCCAACTATTTCATTAGAAGATGGAATTAGAGAATATTTGCCCGAAATTAAATCGTTAAATAAAGCAATTAACTCATGAATAACCTTCAAGGAAATTCGCCAAAAATACTTATCATTGGTGATTTAATGATTGATCACTATCTATGGGGCTCATGTGATCGAATATCACCTGAAGCTCCAGTTCAAGTTGTTAATATTAAAAGTGAAAACTTAACATTGGGAGGTGCTGGCAATGTTATTAAAAATCTAACTACTCTTGGAGCTCAAGTTGATGTTATTAGTGTAATTGGAGAGTGTGCTACCTCAAAAGAGCTAATAGAATTATTAAAAAAAATTAAATTAGATACTAGATATTTGATTACTCAACAAGACCGAATCACTAGTAGAAAAAGTAGAATAATCTCTGATCAGCAGCAAGTAGTTAGATATGATCGTGAAAGTACCGATGAAATTAGTAATAAATCACAAATCACTATCATCGAAATTTTTAAAGAGATTGTTGGTAATTATGATGTAATACTGTTATCTGATTATGGCAAAGGAGTTTTAACTTTCGAACTTACTCAGTCATTAATTAGTATTGCCAATAAAGAAGATAAAAAAATATTAGTTGACCCTAAAGGATTAGACTTTTCAAAATACAAAGGTGCATATTTATTAACACCAAATAAGAAAGAAGCTAGTGAAGCAACAAATATTAATATTAAAGATAATGAGAGTCTTACTCTGGCAATTAAGAAACTTAAAGACCAATTGGAATTAAAAGTCTCTCTTATAACCTTAAGTGAACAAGGTATTGCTATATTTGATGACGAATTACGAATTCACCCTACTTTCGCTAAAGAGGTTTTTGATGTAACTGGCGCTGGTGATACTGTTCTAGCTTCCTTAGGATTTGCCTTATCTTGTAACAATAACATTGATGAAGCTGTAAAATTTTCTAACTTAGCTTCAGGTGTGGTAGTTGGAAAAATTGGATCTGCATCTGCATCTATGGAAGAGATTATTGATTATGAGACAAGCTTAAATCAAGCCAATAGTGAAAATTGCATTAAAACTTGGAATGAAATTGTACCTATTATTAGCAAAATAAAAAACTTAGACAAAAAGATTATATTTACTAATGGATGTTTTGATATATTACATATTGGACATATAAAATATCTCGAAAAAGCCAAAGAATTTGGTGATACTTTAATTTTAGGTCTCAATTCAGACTCATCTGTGAATAAGCTGAAAGGTAAAAATCGTCCAATAAACTCCCAAAAAGATCGTGCTCTTATTCTGGCTTCACTTAAAGTGGTTGATTATGTGGTTATATTTGATGAAGACACACCCTTAGAATTAATAAAACTTATTAAACCGGATGTATTAGTAAAAGGTTCTGATTACAAAGGCAAGGAAGTGGCTGGCCAGGAAATTGCTAAAGAATTAAAACTAATTAAATTTATTGATGGCAAAAGTACTACTAAAACCATCGAAAAGATACAAAAAGTGTGAAAGATATTATAAAAAATAAATAAGATTTACAATGTAAACCCAGTTGCTCCTTCTGAAGATACGCCTCGAATTCAAGAAATGCATATTATTATTAGTCATACAATTTGCCGCTTAATTGACTAAGAATTTAAGCCTTCAAAGTCTGAATAACAGATGTTAGGGATTTAAATAGCGTTTTTCAATGATTTAATTGATTCTGTGCAATGCAAATTAATTGAATTTGATTATTTTAAGATTTTTTATTTAAATCAAAGATAACAACCTTATAATAGCCAATATTTATTTTTTACTGGCTATGTTTAGAACAAGACAAAAGATTGCACTTATAGCTCTACTAATATTTGCTTTACTATTTACATTGGGTAAAAATTATGAAGCTATGTGGAGTTATACTACTGGCGTTGTAGATAATTTTTCAAGGGAAAATCTGGATGGAGTCGACCTTAGAAATAAGGATTTGACTGGATTCAATCTGACTGGAGTCGATTTTAGAAATAAGGATTTGACTGGAACAATTCTGACTCAATCAAACCTTACAGGGGCTAATTTAAATGGAGTCGATCTTAGCAATAAGGATTTGACTGGAGTCAATCTGACTGCAGTCGATCTTAGCAATAAGGATTTGACTGGAACAATTCTGACTCAATCAAACCTTACAGGGGCAAATTTAAATGGAGTCGATCTTAGCAATAAGGATTTGACTGGAGCAATTCTGAGTGGAGTCAGCCTTAGAAATATCGATTTGACTGGAGCCAATCTGACTGCAGTTGATCTTAGCAAAAAGGATTTGAGAGGAACAATTCTGACTCAATCAAACCTTACAGGCGCTAATTTAAATGGAGTCGATCTTAGCAATAAGGATTTGACTGGAGCAATTCTGACTGGAGTCGATTTTAGTAATACTGATTTGACTGGAACAATTCTGACTCAATCAAACCTTACAGGGACAAACTTGAATGGAGTCGATCTTAGCAATAAGGATTTGACTGGAGCAATTCTGACTCAATCAAACCTTACAGGGACAAATCTGAATGGAGTCGATCTTAGCAATAAGGATTTGACTGGAGCAATTCTGACTGGAGTCGATTTTAGAAATAAGGATTTGACTGGAACAATTCTGACTCAATCAAACCTTACACGGGCAAACTTGAATGGAGTCGATCTTAGCAATAAGGATTTGACTGGAACAATTCTGACTCAATCAAACCTTACAGGGACAAATCTGAATGGAGTCGATCTTAGAAATAAGGATTTGACTGGAGCAATTCTGAGTGGAGTCAACCTTAGAAATAAGGATTTGACAGGAACAATTCTGGCACAAGCAAAATTTGTATGGGCAACTCTTGTTGGAGTCGATCTTAGCAATAAGGATTTGACAGGAACAATTTTTGTTAACACAAACCTTTCAGGGGTAAATCTGGATGGAGCCAACCTTAAAAATACGAATTTGACTGGAGCAATTCTGAGTGGAGTCAGCCTTAGCAATATCGATTTGACTGGAGTCAATCTGACTGGAGTCGATTTTAGAAATAAGGATTTGACTGGAACAATTCTGACTCAATCAAACCTTACAGGGGCTAATTTAAATGGAGTCGATCTTAGCAATAAGGATTTGACTGGAGTCAATCT
>Ga0257121_1002291_pt1 | contig 13652 bp, 8 predicted proteins | sample SI106_100metaG_FD_190180 | JGI IMG/M metagenome (GOLD analysis project Ga0257121, IMG submission 190180) | Marine microbial communities from Saanich Inlet, British Columbia, Canada - SI106_100 | ecosystem: Environmental > Aquatic > Marine > Inlet | place: Canada: British Columbia | collected... | reverse complement strand
AAACTCTTTTTTAAGTGAAGAAAAGGTATGCAATTCCATATAAGCGACAACTTTTCGATTTGGATATTGTTCTTTGATCGCATTTGTGGTTGCCTTAAGCTTTGACGGTGAATGAGCAAAATCTTTATACATCACAAAAGTATCTGTCTCGATTACTTTTTGTAATCGTTTACCCGCACCTGTAAAATCAGACATTGCATTTAAAAAATCATGATTTGAAATCTCAAGTTGAGCAGCCAAATGCATCGCTCCAATTAAATTTTGAAGATTATGACTACCGAAGATCTGTAGGTCGTATGAAGTATCGTTATACTTCAAATTGGTTCCATTTTTAATTGGTTCAAAGTTCGGAGTTGAATATGCCTGAGTCTTCATAATTCCGCTATATTTCTCTCCTAAGCGATTTACCTCAACATCTTCTTCATTGTATATGAGTATCCCTCCTTGATCAATTTTGGAGCAAAAGATATCAAACTGATTTATATAATTTTTGAAAGTTGGAAAGACATTAATATGATCCCATGCAATACCGCTGATAATTGCTACATCTGGTTTGTACAAATGAAACTTTGGTCTTCGATCTATCGGTGAGCTAAGGTACTCATCTCCCTCCAAAATCATATACGATGCATCATCAGTGAGCTTGACCATACAATCGTATCCATCCAATTGAGCTCCCACCATGTAATCAACATTGACATTCATTTTCATACAAGCATGTAATAGCATCGCTGTAATGGTTGTCTTTCCATGACTTCCTCCAATTACAATTCTTTTTTTTGATTTACTCTGTTCGAATAAATATTCGGGATAAGAATAAATCGGTAAACCCAACGCTTTAGCTGTTAATAACTCTGGATTATCCTCTCTCGCGTGCATTCCAAGAATAATCGCATCAATTGATTTACTAATACGTGATACATTCCAACCTACCTGCTCAGGCAAAATACCTTGCTTGTCCAATCTAGATTTTGAAGGTTCAAATATCTCATCATCTGAACCGCTTACATCAATTCCTTTTCTACTTAATGCAATGGCAAGGTTGTGCATTGCACTTCCTCCAATTGCGATAAAATGTACCTTCATTTCATGTGATTTGTGTTAAATATAGGAACCTATTTAATACAACTATTGGGTAGTTGGAGGAGTTACTGACATCGAAATATGAATTGCCTAATCTAAATATGCTTTTAAACCATTAGATAAGAAAGTCAGATACGTATTCGATTCATCATAAATCAAAAAGACTTCTAAGCCAAGCTCTGGATGAGCTTCAATAAATGAATTGGTTTCATCAACACCTACAAGCATAAAAAAAGTAGCAAAAGCGTCAGACAAAGCACAGGAGTTTGAAAAAACGGTGGCAGATAATAAATCGTGCCTATTCTGATGACCCGTTTTAGGATTAATGGTATGTGCATATTTTTTACCATCAGAAATAAAAAATTTTCGATAATTCCCACTAGTGGCAATGCGTCTATCTGATAATGAAAATACCTTTTGAATGACCTGTTCTGTTGTATTATTGTTTTCAATTGGTGCTTCTACACCTATCCTCCATTTTTCTTGTTCTATCTTAACGCCAGAAAGCGCCAACTCACCTCCCAACTCCACATAGACATTTTGATGTCCTTTTGACTTTATAAAATCCAATAATAAATCAACGGTATACCCTTGAGCAATCCCATTAAAATCGAGTTGAAATCGTGGTGTATATTTAATGATTTTAAAACTGTCTTTTGAACTGTGATTAAAACTAAAATGCTTGTTTCTCTCGAAACTTACAAAATTCAATACAGAATCGACTGATGACTTTGAGGGAACAGAAGGCTCGTCCTGATCAAAACCCCATAAATCCATAAGTGGTTTCACTGATGGATCAAAAAGACCATTTGTCATTTCATGAACTGAATCACTTAGCTCCAACATTTCTACAAAACGTGATGTATTCTCAATAACTGTGTCTTTAAAATCAATTTGGTTAAACCTAGAGATCAAAGAAGATTTTAGATAAGTTGAGAGTTCGTGGTCAAAAGCCGTGAGAATAGAATCAATTTGTTTTGGATTAAAATTGAGCTCTTTGTCATAAACCTGTATGAGATAAGTTGTACCTTGACTTCGGCCCGATAATTTATAAAGCTTTATCGATTGTTCGGTTGAGTGGGTGGAGCATGAAACAATAAAAAGTAAACAGACCAAAAAACCTATTGGTAGCAACTTAATTTTTAATGACATTCTGCCCCATTGATTCATTAAACCAAATATACTCCGTTATGCTTGCTCCATTTCTAGAATAAGAAGATGTGCCATTTTCCATCGTTGTCTTTTCATAAACAACTCCATATCCGTTTGAATCTACAACTACGCGCTGAACGATTACTGAGGTCACAAAACCTTTTGAATTTTGAATTTTATATATCCCCTCCGTTACAGCATTCGGAGAAAAAAGAATTCCATCTTCATTCTTTAAAAAATTAGGTTGAGTCGGGTAATCAGGTTTAAATGATTTTAGCCTTTCTACTTCAAGTGCTCTATCTTCTCCTCCCACTTTAGCCAAAGAATCCTTGATAGATCTTTCACGGTCAAGTTTCATTAGGTGGTCTTGACTTTTATATTGTCTTTGCTCGCTGGCAATATCATTTTCTTGATCAAGGAGAATTCGTTCATTCTCTTGAATTCTATTTTTCTCTTCAAAGGATTGAATTCTTCGTGCTTGATTTAGAAGCTCCAATTCAATGAGATAATCTTTTTCATCATTCCATTTTTTTATCTGTTCCGCCGAAGCTTCTTGCTGAAATAATGCATATTCGTTTCGGTTTTTGACTGCTGACTCCAAATTTTGTCTTTCCTTATCCTGCTCTAACTGTAGTTCAATTTTCTGTAAAGCCACCTCACGCTCTTTTATTTCAATCTCATTTTGAAAAAACTTCATTTCATCAGCAGACTTTTCATTACGAACAGCATCTACGGTGTTTTTAAAATAAATTTCATAGTCGATCTCATTCTTAACGCGTTGTAAATCTTCTAATGGGTCACTTTTTTTTCTTTCCATAGTAAGAGCCAAATCATTGTAGGCATCTACATCAGAACCACTGTGTAACATACCTGGAGTACGAACCACAGTCCCCGAACTATTATACCCAGACACGATCGAGCCTGTAGAAGAAGATGAAAGACTGGCACTTCCTGTCCAGCTTTGCAGAGAATCTCGAATCTCATTCAAATCTGCCTTTGGAGTAATACTGTAATTATCCTTACCAATTTTAAGTGCCTTTTTTAAATCGGATATAGCACTCGTTGAATTTTTAGTATAATTGGTAAAAGCCTCCTTTTTTAAATTATAGAATTGATCCATACTGATTATTCTACTTTTTAGTTTTATCATTTCTTGTTCATTTCGATACGGTTTCATTAAATCCGATTCCAAAATCTTGAGGGCTTTATCGTAAAAATTCGGCCCTTTGAGGAAATTACTATTTGCCTTATCCAATTGCTGGTTGAAGGCCTCTCTTTCTTTTGATTTTTTTACTCTTACACTTTCAATTCCACCCCTCACTTGAATTTTATACTTATCAATCAATATCTGATTAGACAGGTTTTTGATGCTATTTTCTGCCCTTTCATAAAACAATAAACTTGCATCCAGAGAATCTTTTGAGTTTTCTAACCTATTCGCCAATTCGATATATTTCTGAATCGTTTCTTCATAATTGGAATTCTTTTTTTGTTTCTTGATCTCCTTCATCTCAGATTGAATTTTCATCCTTTGATTGGGATCCAAAAACTGGATTTCTCTTAATTTACCAATAGCGTCATCAAACTCACCTATTAATAATAATGAATCTGCAGATACCCTCAGCTGATTAAGCTTTTCTTTATTTGATTCGAGTTGAGAAATTCTAACCTTGTATTCTTCAATTTTTGTTAGCTTGTATTTAATCTGGTTGTTACCAAATAGCACTATGGCATCTTTATAAAATCCTTCTGCCGTAATATAATCTCCTGATGCGTATGCTATATCACCTTGTTCTTTGAGCCCATCAAACTCAGCACGTTTCTCAATATCTTTTGATTGTTTTAATATCGATGTTTCAATTTGGGCTTTTTTATTAATTAGTGCTGCGTCGCTATTATTATAAAACAAGGCAGAATCTACATGAATCATAGCTTCTTGAAAATTGTTTTCTTTCAATGCAAGAATCATTTTTTTCTTGAAGGTTTCAGATTTATTTAAATCCGACATCTTAGAATACGCCAACATAACTTTATCCTCCACATCCTTTTTAAACTTCTCATCAGGTACTGCAAGGTTTCTTGAAGCATCCCAATGAAATTTCTCGGCATAAGTGTTTTTTATAAAACCCAAATCAACTCCCTCCTTAATTTCAAATAATTCAATAACCAATTCTTCCATAGCTTGAAGAATTCCATTTGGATTTTGAACTTTTAAATCTTTAAAATCTAGGAGCACCTTTTTTGTAATAAAACCAGGTTTTGAGACCATTATATCAAAAGGAGTTTTTGTGCTAATATTTCCGCTGATGAAATAATCACCTTTTACGTCAGATAACGATTTTGAAACCATTCTACCATCTTGGAATAGGTATAAACTGGCACCGAATAATTTTTCTTTAGAAGAAAAATTATTAACAAAACCTTCTAGAGATATTTCGATTTTTTTCTGAGCTGAAGCCAAGAAAGAAAACATAAACGCAACTAGAAATAAAACTCGTATCATAGAAAGCTATCTTTGTATACATAAAATGCAACGTAAAAAGCTAATTTTGTTGCATATATACAAAAATGGGGAAAAAAGCCGAATAAAAATAATGCTTCGAATTGATAATTTAAGTTTCTGGGAAAAATCTGCGTACTTAAAAAATCTTGACTTTCTGATTGTTGGATCAGGTATTGTTGGGCTGAGCACCGCAATATTTTTAAAAAAAAGATTTACCAATTCGAGAGTCCTCGTTATTGAACGTGGCTATCTCCCAACAGGAGCAAGTACTAAAAATGCAGGCTTTACTTGTTTTGGTAGTCCAAGTGAGCTCTATGACGATTTAAAGACAATCAAAGAAAGTATTGTTTGGGATACGTTTTCAAATAGATACAATGGTTTAAATACATTGTTCGAACTTGTTTCTAAAGAAAAGATTGAATATCAAAATTGCAAATCATGGGATATTATAGCTTCCAATGAAGCCAATGAAATTACGACTGATTTCATTGAATACATAAACAAAAAAGCACATGAGATAACTGGCCGTGAAAATATTTATTCGGAAGACTCTTCAATTTCAAAAAAATTTGGTTTTCAAGGTGTCGACACATCGTATTGCAATAAATTAGAAGGATCCATTCACACTGGAAAATTAATTCAGCAGCTATACAAACAAGCAGTAAAACATGATGTGAACGTATTGTTTGGAATGGAGGCCTTAAGTCTAGTGCATGATGAAAAAGAGAACATCATTGAAACTCCATATGGCGAAATCACTTCAAATAACACAATAATTGCAACAAATGGTTTTGCACAACATTGGATTAATGATGATGTCATGCCGGCCAGAGCGCAGGTATTAATAACTAATGAAATTCCCGATCTTAAAATAAAAGGCACATTTCACTTTGATAAAGGATATTACTATTTTCGAAATGTAGGTAATAGAGTTCTTTTAGGAGGCGGTAGAAATCTAGACATTACAGGAGAGACTACGGAAAAGTTTGGTTTAAGCAATCAAATTCAGCTAAAACTGAAGGAGCTTCTGGAAAACGTAATATTACCATCCAACTCATTTGAAATTGAAGATTCTTGGTCCGGAATAATGGGGGTTGGAAAAAGTAAAAGCCCGATAATAAAAAAAATAAACAATAACACGGCTGTAGGTGTTCGTATGGGGGGAATGGGTGTCGCTATTGGTTCTCAAGTGGGTAAAAAACTTGCTGATTTATTTTAAGATGAAAAAAAAGAAAGAAGAAAACATTCCTTTTGAAAATCCGATTGATCCTGATAAGGTCTCAGAAAACCCGCACAATCTTGAATATGGTCACCATGCTGGAAGTGCTCTAATTAAGCCGGAAGACGAGGGTAAGCTGAAAAGCCGTGCTTTGAATGCAATGGACCACCAAACTGATATGCAGCTGGGTCAAATATATGAACAAATGAAATTATTAGCGAGTCAAGCTCAAAAACTGAACGACCGCAAAAAGATTTCTGAATTCATCTACCAAGCTGAATCAAGGTTTGAGCCGTTTATTAATCATACCTATCATCTATACCAAAGAGAAAATGGGATTTACCTATTATCTCTCATAGGTCCAAATCAATGGGGTAAAAGTAAAAAAGAATTCGAATTTGTAGCGACTGTTAAATTGCTAGCCGACCACACTTGGGATATCATTGAAAAGAGTGAGAATTTTAATCTCAACGAATAAAAACCCAATCATTTCCATTGGAAAGTGCTTCATCATAGGAATATGAATCTATATTAAAGCTGCGTAAATCCACGGTATTCTCAATTCTATTTTGAACGATATATCTTGCCATTGAACCTCTTGCCTTTTTGGCGTACATCATAATGGTTTTTAATTTCCCATTCTTGTAATCCTTGAATACCGGTGTTATAACAGGTTGAGGAAATTCATTGAGTTGAATGACTTTGGAATATTCTTGTGATGCCAAATTTATAATGGCATCATGGTCGTCTAATTCCTTGGCTAAATTCAAAGTGATTCGATTTCCCCAATATTCATATAAATTTTTACTCTCTTTATTTGCCGAATACTTTGTACCCATCTCTAAACGATAAGGTGAAATCCCATCAAGCGGTTTTAAAATACCATAAAGACCGGACAAAACTCTTAATGTTTGTTGTGCATAGCTGATCTCATCTTCATTCAAAGATGATGCATCCAAACCACGATAAACTTCCCCTGTAAATGCAAAAACAGGTTGAATATATTCCAAATTCGATTTTAATGTTTTCCAATTTTGAAAACGTGTCCAATTTACGTCAGCCAGCTTTTCGCTAATAGACATTAACTCTCCCAATTGTTTCGGAGATTTCTTTTTTAATTCTAATGCCAATTTACTCGCAAAAGATTCGAATTGAGGGGTTGTAGGGTTTTTAATCCGTAAGGCATTAACGTCTATGGATTTTGCTGGAGATAATAGTACTTTAAACATATTAAACTTTGTTATTAAACTTCATTAAATTATTTTTGTTCAATTGGAAACACTTTAAAATTCCACCATCATTAACCCTATAAAACTATGAAATTCGCATCTATAATAACCTTGTTTCTGTGTATATCAATTATTTCTTTTTCTCAAGAATCCGTTTTTTATGGATACTTCGAAGCAGTTGAAGCAGAACTCGTTCCCTTCTCTGAGAATGGAATGCTTGATAAAAGTGATAAAATAATACCCAACTTCAAGGGCCGAGAACTCGTGCAATTGAATTTTATACCCCAACACTACCCTGACCAAAAATGGCAACAGCATGATTCTTACTATAAGGCCACTAGCACCTCGGTTGTATGGCAAACTCAAGGGATTGGCGCAAGCATTTCACCTCCGGATCCTTCTGGTGATGTGGATAGCTTGTATTACATACAAGGCACAAATTCAAATGGAGGGGGTGCAATAAAAATATTTGACAAAAGCAGTGGCGCATCTGTAACAGGTACATTGTCAATGCAAACGCTTTCTAGTCCAAATATTAATGGATTAGGGGATCCAATTATTTTATACCACCATACAGCAAAACGCTGGTTCATAACGCAATTTGCCAGTTCAGGAAATAAACTTCTTGTGTATGTTTCGCAAACTTCAGACCCTCAAGGTGATTACTATTTATATGACTTTAGCTGTCCTGGATTTCCTGATTATCCCAAATGGAGTATTTCAGAAAGTTCCGATGCACTGCTTGTTTCCACAAATGAAGGAGGCTCTCCTTCCGTATATGCAATGAGACTGAGTGAAATGCTTAATGGTTCCCCAAGTCCTTTTATTGGTGTAGACATTGGATACCCATTAAATGGCTTTGGATTTCAGTCAATTACTCCTGTTGATCTAGAAGGTAGTGTAGCAGCACCACAGGGAATGAAGCCCCTATTTGTTAGACATAGAGATGACGAAGTTCACAGTCAAGGCTCACCAGATAGTAATAATAATGATTGGATTGAATTATGGGAAATGAATATCAATTGGAGTAATAATTCTGCAAGTGTTTCCAAAATTCAAGATGTTCCCATTGAAGAAATTGATTCTGACCTGTGCGGTTTATCGAGTTTCAGTTGTTTTGGTCAGCCTAATACGACCGTCAAATTAGACCCCTTGCGAGAAACAGTAATGTATAAGGCACCAATGCGGGTTTTTGAGGACCACCAATCCATGGTTTTATGTCTTACGACAGATGTTAATGGAGCCAACAGAGGTGGCGTTAGATGGATTGAGCTGCGTCGACCAAAAGAAAGCATACAAGACTGGAGTGTTTATCAAGAAGGAACATACGCGCCAGGAACAACCTTAAATCGTTGGATGCCGGCCATTAATATTGATAAATATGGAAATATTATGATGGCATACTCTACTTCAAGTACCCAAGGAGCAAATTATCCTTCATTGAGAATGACTGGTAGAAGAGCTTGTGATCCACTTGGAATAATGACTGCTCCCGAAACCACAATTATATCTGGACAATCTTCAAGGACGTCAAACACAAGGTGGGGAGATTATCACCACATGTCGATTGACGAATTTGATGGCGAAACATTCTATTACACTGGCGTATATATGCAGGCCAATAATGCAATTAGAACCAATGTCAGTGCACTAAAATTTGATCCATTAAACCTTGATTTGTCAATACGTGACGTTTTTCAAACAACAGAAGGGACCCTTTGCGGCTCATCCGTACAGTTCGGTATCATATTGGAAAATAGAGGGTTAACTGAAATTACTGAAGGTGAAATTTCATGGTCCATAGATAACGGCATTTCTTCTTCATCATCATTTAATTCTAGTAATTTGGTTGACATTCAAGAAATCGATACCATTTACATTGTAGTAAACGCACTTTCAAATGGACTAAATGAAATTGAATTTACGCTGATCGACGTCAATACATCCGGACAAGATGAAAACATTTGCAATGATGTGAACCGTGTCTCTTCAGAAAGCACTGGAGCTAGTGACATCATTACATCATCAAATATAGATGTAGATCCAACATGTCTCCCAAATTCGGCTACCATTTCCTTAACTGCAAGCAACGGTATTGCTCCATACACATACATACTGAATAACAATTCCCAATCGTTACCCGTATTTGATAATCTGAGCGCTGGGACATACAACTATACCATTATTGACTCACTTGGATGTGCCGGTTTTGGTGCTATTAATTTAAATCCCCCCTATGAGATTACGCTACAAACCACATTAGACTCTATAATTTCATGCAACGGACAAACGACATCGTTTGAAATAACTTCTACTGGAGGTCAAGGAGGTTTAACCTACAGTAGCAGTCTTAATAATCAGAATGCGCCGAATTATGTAGACGTTCCCGCTGGGAATTATTCAATACTTGTTACCGACCAAAATGGATGTAATAATGAAATAGAAATTGTTATTAGTGAACCGGAGGGAATTGCAATAAATGCCATACCGACAATGATATCATGCTTTGGAAATACCGATGGCTCTATTGAGATTTTTGCCTCAGGAGGAAATGAACCACTAACCTACAGTATTGATGCCACAAGTTTTCAAAACAACAATGTTTTTTTAAACCTTCCGGAAGGTACATATACAACTGTTGTTAGAGATTTTGAAGGGTGTGAAAGCTCTTTTGAAACCACTATTATAGAACCGAGTCAATTGAATGGTACCGTAAGTTCTTCTCCATCCACATCTAATAATGGAAGTATCACTGTTTCTGCAAATGGCGGAACCTCACCATATACGTATAGTATAGATGGGGAAAATTATTATTCAGGCAGTTTATTCACTGGTCTTAATGGAGGTTTGTACTCAGTTTATATTCAAGACAACAATGGTTGTATTCAAGAAATATCGATAGAGGTAGAAGATTTTTCAGGTGTAAATGAAAATGACCTGAATCAAATGACTTTTCAGCTTTTTCCTAATCCTTCGAATGGGATTTTTACATTAAGTATTGATGGATGTTCAGAAAATCAATTAACGGCAAGGATATTCAATGGGCTCGGTCAATTTATCTCTGAATTTGATTTGATTTGTAATGGCGGAACATTTGAGAAGGAGTATTTCATGAGTACGAAATTTGCAAATGGCAATTACTTTCTTGGGATATATAACTCGAATACCCACTATCTTATTCCATTTGTGAAGCAGTAGCTTATAAGCTTATAAGTTTTATTCCTCCGAAAACTGTTCTTGGTTGTGCAGGACCGTAAATAAAATTACTGTCTCTGTTCTTACCAATATCAAACTGATCTTGGTAAGCATTAAATATATTTTTTACACCCATGTATATCTCAATACCTAGAGCTGGTTTTTTTATATTAATTGTATAAGAAAACTTGAAATTCAGTTCAGAAAACCGATCACTCATTGTTATTTCATCAATGGTTTGATTTGGTGCTCCCGCAAAGTGAGGAACTAACATCTTACCTGTGTATACATAATTAATACTTCCACTTATTTTCTCATTCGGAGTAAATGAAAGCATGGCAAACCCATAATCATTCGGTGTACGCACAAATTCACTTAATTTAGGCAACCCCTCAATATATTCTATTGCCTCATCAAAAGTGTTACTCTGAATCGTAAACCCACCTTCAAATTGAACTTTTCGGTCATAATTAAATCTTATCTCTAAAGTTGCACCTTGTATATTCGCACCCTTTCCATTCTGTTTTTCGAATAAAAAACCGAATTCATCCTCCCCCACAGGTTGCAAGTAAAAGGCATGATTGAGCCGAGTATAAAAACCTTCTAAAGTAAACCCTGCAATGAAATTCTCGTAAGGCTTATCGTAATTAATCGAGGCACTATAGGATTTAGATCGCTCAGGAATCAACGACGGAGAAAGTGTGACTCTTGATACTCCCCCGCCAGCAAAAGCTATATGAAGGTCTGTATCAAAGGCCTGTGGCGCTCTGAATCCTGAACCATAACTGATTCTCAGCTGAGTATTCTTTTTCCACTTGTATAACAAAGATGCTCTTGGACTAAACACCAACGTTTGCACAAAATTATGTTTATCCATTCTTACCCCTGACAAAAGAGATAGGTTTGGTAATATTGACCAATCACTTTGAATAAATGCACCTGCGTTAAGCGTCTTTTGATCTATGATATACTGATAGCTTGGTATTACATCATAGACTTCATCAAATAACACTTCTGAACCAAACGTTAATACATTACTCCCTGTTGAAATAAAATGCAATAACTCATGATTAAGCTGTATCCCCGTGTTCAAGGTTGAAACATTAGAGATGCCATATGGAGGATTTGCAATATGAGAAACAATCTCTAAAGAATCATCAGGATAAATACCCGTGTAATGGTCACGATCGGTTTTTTGAAAGGCCAAGTAGGTTATAAGTGACGTTTGCTCGTTCTTGAAATCTATCTGATAATCCAATCCTCCCATCCACACATGATGCTGACGCTCTTCAGATTGAGCGGTCAAATGAGCAGGTTCATCCCGATTCATTTCTCCGCCAAATCTATACTCGTTGATATTACTCAGACTGATTTCAATTTTATGATTGTATTTAGGTATAAAAAAAGTTTTCAATCCAAAGGATGTATTCTGTAACATGGGCAATTCAGAAAAGTTATCCCCATTATGGTCATAAAACCCTCTCAATCTATTATTGATAAAAAGAGATGCTCCTAGTTTTCTGTTTTTAGACAAGAAAGTACCATTTCCACTTATTACCTGATCGTTTGTCTGGAAATTAATGTTTTGATACGTATAATTCAATTCAAAATTATTTTTCTTAGGAATTTTAGTAATAACATTTACAGTTCCTCCAATAGCACTTGAACCATACAAAGACGACCCTCCTCCTCTTACTACTTCAATGCGATCAATCATATTTACGGGAAGCTGCTCCATACCGTATAGACCTGTTAATGGACTAAATACTGGTCTTCCATTAATTAAAATCTGAGAATATCCACCGGCCAGTCCGTTCATACGTAATTGCGTGTAATTACAAGTTTGGCAATCTGTTTCAACCCGTAATCCGGGTTGAAATTTTAATCCCTCTGAGAGACTACATGCTTGCACCATATCCAAATCCTCACTACTCAATACATTTACAATGACATTTGAATTGGTCTGTCTCTTATATGTTTTTGTACCAGTAACAACAACTGCATCAAGTTCCATTATTTTTTCAATAAAACTCAAAGCCAATTGGATTGTATCATTGGGCTTAGAAAGCTTTACTGTATCTGAGATGGATTTAAAACCAATAGCTGAACACTCAATGATGTACTTACCCAACGGTACATTACTGAAACTAAAAGCACCATTAACATTGGTCAATACATGCTTTGATAGTGGATAAACAGATACGCGCGTAAACTCTATTGGATTGTTATGATAAGAGACCGATCCTTGAATATTTACTTGAGCTATACATTCCGAGATAAAGATTAAAATAAAGGATACAATAAGTATATTTATCTGAATAATACGCTTCATTAAAGTGATTTATTTTTAAAAGTTAGACAAATCTAACATTTTTTTTAGACTGATAAAAATATATGTATATTTAAGGTCTAAATAAGATGCCATGGCAACAATTACCATCGAAAATTATCTTAAAGCGTTGTTTACCTTGAATCAGGAAAGTAGCACCATTTCTCTAACTGATCTTAGTAAAGAAATGAATGTGAGTGCTCCAACGGTCAACAACATGATAAAAAAATTACAAGATAAAGGCTGGGTTGAATATCAGAAATACAAACCAATCAGGCTAACCAACGAGGGTGTAATTCAATCGGCAGCAATTATCCGAAAGCATAGGCTCACTGAAATATTTTTGGTAAAAATAATGGGCTTTGGCTGGGAAGAAGTTCATGATATTGCAGAACAAATTGAACATATTAAATCTGAAAGTTTTTTTGACCGAATGGATGAATTGTTAGGCTTTCCAAAAACGGACCCCCATGGCTCACCTATTCCAGATAAAAAGGGGGCAATAGTTGAGCAACATTATAGGACGCTGGCACAAATTCAACCCAATACAGAGGTCAGTATCGTTGCCTTAAAGAATAGTTCTTTTGAACTTCTTGACTATCTGAATAATAAAAAGATTAAGCTCGGAGACACTGTCCAAATAATCACAATCGAACCATTTGATAAAAGCTGTTCCATTCTCTTGAATGATACCATCCAAATGACCATGACACAACAAGTATGCAGTTGTCTGATGGTCGTAGAAGATTAATCATTTTTTGCAGGAAACAAAAAAGCCCCCCCATATTAATGAAGGAGCTTCAATAATGTCTTTTATACTATTTTTTCAACTGAATCTTTTTCGTTAAATCAACAAGAAGCGGAGTTGCTACAAACATTGATGAGTAAGTTCCCACCAATATCCCAATAATCAATGCAAAGATAAATCCTTTAATCGCTGCT
>Ga0257121_1002288_pt1 | contig 13670 bp, 11 predicted proteins | sample SI106_100metaG_FD_190180 | JGI IMG/M metagenome (GOLD analysis project Ga0257121, IMG submission 190180) | Marine microbial communities from Saanich Inlet, British Columbia, Canada - SI106_100 | ecosystem: Environmental > Aquatic > Marine > Inlet | place: Canada: British Columbia | collected... | reverse complement strand
AATTAATGTTTTTTTCCATAAAATGTAATATTAATACTATATGCGCTTGTAGCTCAACTGGATAGAGCGCCTGACTTCGGATCAGGAGGTTCTGGGTTCGACTCCTAGCAGGCGCGCCACTTTGTTTCCTATTTTAATTATTTCAATTATATGTTGCATTTAATATTTTGATGCCCTGTTTAATCTATCGTTTATCGTTTTACCAATTCCTTTATTTTGAATTTTTTCAACTGCAATCTTTTTATAACCATCTTTTTTAATTAATCTTAATAATGAATATAGATTTTTAGCAGATTCTTTAAGATCATTTTTTTCACTTAAATAGTAGTAATTTTTAAAAGAAATTTTTCTTTTTTTTATTAACACATAAGCTTCATTTTTTTTTGGTTTTTTAGCATTTGTTCTTAATGGGATACCAGGAGAATAGTGTAAAGGAAACTGACCAGGTGCAATTTTCTTTTTTAAATTAGTTTTGATTAAAACTTTTTTTTTTAATATTTTTTTTATTTTTAAAACATCTAATCCTCCAAATCTAAGAATGGTTGGTTTATTTAAAAGATTAATGATCGTTGACTCCACACCTATTTGGCATTTACCTCCGTCTAAAACATATTTAATTCTTGATCCAAATTCTTCAACAACATCAGATGCTTGAACAGAACTTAGCCTAGTTGATATATTTGCACTAGGTGCGGCCAAAGGATATGACAAGCCTTTAAGTAGCCTTCTAAATAAAGGATGTTTAGGAAAACGAACAGCAAGGCTTTTTTGTTGATTAGTTACAAATTTAGAAATTTTAGAATTTTTTTTTAATTTTAATATAAATGTAACTGGCCCAGGAGAAAATTTATTATAAAGCTTAATAAAATCATCATTAATATGGCAATCTTCTTTAAGCCTCTTAATATCTAAATAATGAACAATTAATGGGTTATTAATTGGTCTTTTTTTTAATTTAAATATCCTTTTTACAGATAAGTCCGAATAAGCATTTCCAGCTAATCCATAAACTGTTTCAGTAGGTACAGCTACACAATGATTTTTATTTAAATATTTTTTCGCTTTTTTGATATTTGATTGAATAGATTTCATGTATTAATAATTATTATTATATGAAAGATAAAAATTTACCACCTGATAATAATTTGGCCTCTCTTGAGGAGTTAACAGATCAAGCAAATCAGATAATCGAGTCTTTAGAAAATGAAAAAGACCTAAATAATTCTATAGATAGCTATCAGCAATTATTGAAGTTAAACAATATTATTGAAAAAAAATTTCATAAAAGTTTTAGATCTATAGGCGAAGAAACCAATAAAAAAGTTAAAGAAATTATAAAAAAAAAATGAATTCCAAGCTTGTTAGAATTGCAAAAGATACAAATTTTTACCTAAAGAAATTTCTTAATAAACAGAAAAACTCTGAATTAATTCCAGCTATGAAGTACGGCTTATTTCCAGGAGGAAAAAAAATTAGATCTAAAATTCTAATTGATATTGGTTCATTATTGTCAATTGAATATAAAACATTAATTGCTGTTGGTGCAGCTGTAGAATGTATTCATGCCTACTCTCTTATACATGATGATTTACCTTGTATGGATAATGATAAAATTAGAAGAGACAAACCCGCTACCCATATTAAATTTGGAGAGTCTACTGCGGTTCTTGCTGGTAATTCATTACTTACAATGGCATTTGAAATTTTAACAAACTCAACTTTAAAAGTGAGTGAAAAAATTAAGATTAATTTAATTCAGAAATTATTAGAATGCTCAGGACATTTAGGTATTGCTGGTGGCCAATATTTAGACCTTAGTTATGAAAAAAAAAAGGTATCCAAAAATAAAATTATAGATATGGAAATTAAAAAAACAGGAAAATTATTTAGTTTTTGTTGTGTGGCGCCAGCAATTATTAAAAAAAGAAACTCAAAAGAAATAAATTTTTTTGAAAATATTGGATCTGATATCGGTCTTTTATTCCAAATAGCAGATGATTTAATTGATTTTAAGGGTAATTCAAAAATAGCTGGAAAAAAAACAGGTAAAGATCAAAAAAAAGGTAAGGCAACACTTATAAGTTTACTTGGCTACGGGAATGCTGTTAAATATTGTGATAGAATAATTTCTGATATCAATAAGAATTTAAAAAAATATGGATCAAATTCTAAAAATATTAAAGAAACATTGGACTACATTTTAAATAGAGATAAATGACACAAAATTATAAATTTTTAGATAATATAAATTTTCCATCTGATTTAAGGGAGATATCGGAAAATGATCTTCAAACAGTTTCTGATGAAGTTAGAAAAGAAATGATTAGTGCAGTCTCTGAAACTGGAGGACATTTAGGGGCAGGCTTAGGTGTTGTTGAGCTGTCAGTTGCTCTCCATTATGTTTTTGATACTCCAAATGATAAATTAATTTGGGATGTTGGCCATCAATCTTATCCACATAAAATCTTGACTGGAAGAAAAGATAAAATTAGATCTTTAAGACAAGGGAATGGTCTATCAGGATTTACAAAAAGATCTGAAAGTGAGTATGATCCATTTGGAGCTGCTCATAGCTCAACGTCTATATCTTCAGCACTAGGAATTGCTGAAGGAAACAAATTAGCTAATAAATTATCTAACGTAATAGCTGTAATTGGTGATGGAGCAATAAGCGCAGGTATGGCCTACGAAGCAATGAATAATGCTGGAGCATCAAAAACTAAAATAATTGTAATTTTAAATGATAATGACATGTCGATAGCAAAACCAGTAGGTGCTATGAGAACTTACCTAGCAAAATTATTTACTGGTAAAATATATTTTAGTTTAAGAGAAACAATTAAGCTAATTACATCAGCTTTTTCAAAAAGATTTAGCATCAATGCAGGAAAAGCAGAGGACTTTTTAAGATCTGCTGTTACTGGGGGCACTTTATTTAATTCGTTAGGTTTTTATTACGCAGGTCCAATTGATGGTCATGATTTAACAACTCTTGTTCCAATTTTAAAGAATGCAAGAGACTCTAAACATGAAGGGCCAATTATGATCCATATAAAAACACAAAAAGGAAAAGGTTATTTACACGCAGAAAAGGCAATTGATCATTATCATGGAGTTTCAAAATTTAATGTTGAAACTGGTGAGCAAGTCAAAAGTAGCACTAACCTTCCTGCTTATACAAAAGTTTTTGCCAATACCTTAGTTAAGCATGCTAAAAAAGATAGTAAAATTGTTGGAATAACAGCTGCAATGCCAGGTGGGACGGGAATGGATATTTTTGGAAAAGAATTCCCAAAAAGAATGTTTGATGTAGGTATAGCCGAACAACATGGTGTAACTTTTGCGGCAGGTTTAGCCACTGAGGGTTATAAACCCTATGTTGCAATTTATTCAACTTTTTTACAAAGAGCTTATGATCAAGTTGTTCATGATGTAGCTATTCAAAGTCTACCTGTAAGATTTGCAATAGATAGAGCAGGTCTAGTTGGGGCGGATGGTTCTACTCACGCAGGTTCATTTGATATTACTTATTTATCAACTCTACCAAACTTTATAGTAATGGCGGCAAGTGATGAAGCTGAATTGGTAAAAATGATAAATACTTCAGTTGACATTAATGACAAACCAAGTGCAATCAGATATCCACGAGGAACAGGAGTTGGACTTGATTTGCCTTCAATTGATGAAAAAATAGAAATTGGTAAAGGGAAAGTTGTTCAAGAAGGAAAACAAGCTTGTATTTTAAGCTTAGGAACAAGACTTGAAGAATGCAAGCTAGCTACTGAAGAATTAAAAAATAAAGGTGTTACAACAACAATTGTTGATGCAAGATTTGCTAAACCTTTAGATCAAGAACTTATCTTAAAATGTGCTAGAGAGCATGAGGTAATGATAACTATAGAAGAAGGATCAATAGGTGGTTTTGGATCTCATGTTGAAAATTTATTAGCCGAAAAAGGTATATTTGATAAAGGCTTAAAGTTTAGAGCGATGACATTACCCGATACTTTTATTGAGCAAGATGATCCAAAAAAAATGTATGAGTTGGCAGGATTAAATGCAAATCAAATTTCAAAAAAAATCTTAGATGTTTTATTTGCAAATGACTCTATTAAAGTAGTAAAAAATTAATATTAAGGCCTAGCTACATTGAGCTTTGTTCATTAGATAGTGATCTAATAAAACACAATTTATCATAGCCTCACCAACAGGGACAGCTCTAATACCCACACAAGGGTCATGTCTACCTTTAACAGATATAGTGGTATTTTTACCAAATTTATTTATTGTTTTTCTACTTGTTAAAATTGATGATGTGGGTTTCACAGCAAATGAAGCAATAATTTCTTGACCACTTGATATGCCCCCTAAAATTCCTCCAGCATTGTTAGAGTCAAATTTTAACTTTTTACCTTTTTGAGAAATTTCATCTGAGTTTTGTTCACCACTCAATTGTGCTGAATTCATTCCAGACCCAATATTAACTCCTTTAACCGCATTTATACTCATTAAGCCTGAGGCTATATCAGAATCTAATTTTGAATAGATCGGAGCACCTAATCCTGCAGGTATACCTCTTGCTCTGATCTCAATTACAGCTCCACAAGAAGATCCAGATTTTCTAACATCAAGCAAATATTTTTCCCAAAGTTTTACCATTGATTTATCAGGACAAAAAAATGGATTTTTATTAATTATTTTATCATTCCACTGGCTTGTATCACATCCAAGTATTCCCAGTTGAGTAACAGCACCAATGACTTTAAATTTTTTACCTAATTTTTTTTCTAAAACTAATTTTGCTATTGCACCTGCTGCAACTCTAGCAGCAGTTTCTCTTGCTGAAGATCTCCCACCACCTCTGTAGTCTCTTATTCCATATTTTTTAAAGTAAGTGAAATCAGCATGTCCTGGTCTAAATTTATCTTTTATATTGCCATAATCTTTTGATCTCATGTCTTTGTTGTAAATGATAAGAGATATGGGTGTTCCAGTTGTTTTTCCATCAAATACTCCAGATAGTATCTGAACTTTATCATCCTCTTTTCGTTGAGTCGTAAATTTGGATTGACCTGGTTTTCTTTTATCTAGCTCTGTTTGTATGTCTTTTTCTTTAATACTTATGTTGGGTGGACAGCCATCAACTATACAACCAATAGCAGGTCCATGGGACTCACCCCAGGTTGAGAAACGAAATAACTTTCCAAAAGTATTAAATGACATTATTTATATTATATAGATTATTTTGTTTAAATTATGAATCAAAAAAACTCACTTGGGCTAAATCATTGTTTTTTAGATATAGAGGATCCTATTAAGCTATTTGGAGCATGGATGGATGAAGCAAAAAAATCAGAACCAAATGATCCTAATGCACTTTCATTAGCAACCTCAAATAAAGATAACTTTCCATCAGTAAGAGTAGTTTTATTAAAAGAATTTAATCATAATGGATTAGTGTTTTATACTAACTTAAATAGCCAAAAAGGAAATGAATTAAAAGAAAATCCTAAAGCTTCTATGTGTTTTCATTGGAAAAGTCTTTTAAGACAAATAAGAGTTAGTGGAACAGTCACTCAAGTAGAAGATATCGTTGCTGATCAATATTATAATTCAAGAGATTATGAAAGTAGAATTGGTGCTTGGGCCTCGAAACAAAGTAAAGAGTTAAGCAATAGAGATGAACTGATGAATTCAATTAAAGAATTTAGACAAAAATATAATGATGAAAAAAAAGTTCCAAGACCTAGCCATTGGTCTGGTTGGAATTTATCTCCCTCAAGTATTGAATTTTGGTTAGATGGAGATAGTAGAATTCATGAAAGATTAAAATATACGATAGACAAAAATGGTAATTGGATAAAATCTTTATTAAACCCTTAAAAATTTCTACCCAAACTAAACGAAGTAAGGCTTTTAAAAATTTCTTTTTCTTTTGAGTCTTGAAATACTATTAATGAATTTGAGGCAAGATTTATGTAATGTTGAGCCTTTTGATAACACTCTTTAATGATGTTATATTTTTTTATTATAGAAATTATCTTTTTAAAATCATCATTATTTCTTGTATCTTTTTTAAATAGTTCAATTAATAAATTTTTTTCATCAAAGTTTATTTTTTGAAAAAGTAAGATTATAGGTAAAGTAATTTTTCCTTCAAAAAAATCTTGACCAACTTTTTTTCCAAATAATTTAAGATCAGAATTGTAGTCAAGAGTATCATCAGCAATTTGAAAGGTAAGTCCAAGATTTCTTCCATAAAATTCTAGAGCATCTTTTTGTTTTGTATCTGCATCTGATAAAATTGCACCTACTTTTGTTGCAGCAGCAAACAGCTCAGCAGTTTTTGCTGAGATAATTTTTAAATAAGTTTCTTCAAGCATATCAACCTCACCCTTGTGCTGAAGTTGTAAGATTTCTCCTTGGGCAATCTTAGAAGAGGTTGATGATAATAATTTTAAAACTTCTAAATTACCATCTTCTACCATCATTTCAAAACATCTACTTAACAAGTAATCACCAATCAGAACGGACGAGTGGTTGTCCCAAACTTTATTTAAAGTTTCTTTTCCTCTTCTCACGACACCTTCATCAATTACATCATCATGCATTAATGTTGCGCTGTGAATTAATTCTACACAAGCTGCAAGATTTACATCTCTTGAACCTTTAGTGTATCCACACAACTTTGCGGCTCCTAAGGTTAAAAGAGCTCTTAGTCTTTTTCCACCTGTTTTAATATGATAGCTTGTCATTTTTTCCACCAAATCAACATCGCTAGCTAATTTTGATTTTATTTTTTCTTCAGTTAGAACTAGTTTGTCTGCAACAGAATTTTTAAGTTGATAATACGAATCATTTATCTGGTTTTTAAGCTGTACTACAGTTCCCATAATCAATTTAAATTAATATAAGTAAGTTTTATATATTACTTATCAATTGACGCACCCATTTCTTCAATTATAAGTAGGCTATATATTCAATTATTAATTCTATAAGGAATAACAATGTTCTCTTTTTTTAAAAAGAAAAAGACCGTGGCTCATGTAAAGTTAAGTGGAGTTATAGGAAATGCTGGAAAATTTAAACAAGGAATTGATTTTGCAGGACAAGAGGGACTTATAAAAAAGGCCTTTTCTCAAAAAAAAGCTGCTTGTGTTGCCATTACCATTAATTCGCCTGGTGGATCACCTGTTCAGTCACATTTAATTTATAGTTTAATTAGACAAGAAGCTAAAAAAAATAAAAAAAAAGTAATCGTATTTGCTGAAGATGTGGCAGCATCTGGTGGTTATCTTATTTCATGTGCTGGAGATGAAATTTATGCAAACTCAAGTTCAATTATAGGATCTATTGGAGTGATTTATTCATCATTTGGATTCACAGAATTAATAAAAAAAATTGGCATAGAAAGAAGAGTTCATACTGCTGGTAAAAATAAAAGTACATTAGATCCGTTTCTAGAAGAAAAAAATGAAGACATTGAAAGATTAAAAAGAATCCAATTAGATTTGCATAAAGATTTTATAGACGTTGTAGAAAAAAGTAGAGGCTTAAAATTAAACAAATCCGATATTGAACTTTTTTCTGGAGAATTTTGGTCAGGTAGTAAAGCAAAAGAACTAGGACTAATAGATGGAATAGGGGATGCTCATCAAGTTTTAAAAGAAAAATTTGGAGATGATGTAGTTGTTAAAAAATTTGAAAAAACTAAAGGGTGGTTGAGTCAAAAACTTTCATCTTCAAGCAATCAAGTAGATCAATTAGCTAACATTTTAGATGAAAGGTCAATCTGGCAAAGATATGGTTTCTAAAACAAAAAAACCAAAACAAAAAATTCAATCATTTCAAGAAACAATCTTAAACCTTCAAAAATTTTGGAGTAAAAAAGGGTGTATTGTTTTGCAACCTTATGACATGGAAGTAGGAGCTGGTACATTTCATCCTGCAACAACTCTAAGATCATTGGGCCCAAAATCTTGGAAGGCTGCTTACGTTCAACCATCAAGAAGACCCACGGATGGAAGGTATGGAGATAATCCAAATAGGTTGCAGCATTATTATCAATTTCAGGTTTTGATAAAACCATCACCAGGTGATATAAAAAAATTATACCTTAATAGTTTGTCAGTTATTGGCATTGATCATAATGAACATGATATTAGATTTGTTGAGGATGATTGGGAAAGTCCAACACTAGGTGCTGCTGGTTTAGGTTGGGAAGTATGGTGTGATGGTATGGAGATAACTCAATTTACATATTTTCAACAAATGGCAGGTTATGATTGTAAACCTGTTTCAGTAGAAATTACATATGGCTTAGAAAGAATATGTATGTTTACTCAACAAGAAAAAAATGTGTATGATCTTTTATGGAATGATGATGGAGTAAAATACCGAGAAGTTTTTCATCAAGCAGAAAGAGAATTTTCTGCATATAATTTTGAACATGCAAATGTAGATAATTTATTAAAAATGTTTGAGATGCATGAGCTGGAAGCTAAATCCTTAGTAGAAAAAAAAATATCACTACCTGCATATGATCAATGTTTAAAAGCAAGTCATGTATTTAATATTCTAGATGCCAGAGGTGCAATAAGTGTAGCTCAAAGAGCTGGATATATAGCTAGAATTCGAGATATCACAAAAGCAGCTGCAGGGATTTGGCTAGATAGTCAAAATTAGATGTCAGAATTTTTTTTAGAATTATTTAGTGAAGAAATACCTTCGTCTCTTCAAAAAGGTTTGCGAGAAAATTTGCTAGATAGCTTCAATAAATTGTTTGCAGAAAAATCTATTTCTTTCAAAAAAAAATTATCATACTCAACACCTAATAGATTGGTAATTGTATTTGAGGGTCTTCAAAAAAAAATTGTTTTGAAAGCTGAAGAAATCAAAGGACCCAACATAAATGCTCCTGAAATGGCATTGGAGGGATTTATGAGATCAAATAACATAATTAAAAAAGATTTTTTTAAAAAAAAAACTGACAAAGGCGAATTTTATTTTTTTAAAACAAAGTCACAAATACTTAATACGCATGATTTATTAGAGGAATTTGTGCCCTTGGTATTACAAAGAATTCAATGGAAAAAATCAATGAAATGGGGTGAGTTTGATTTAAATTGGGGCAGACCTTTAAAATCAATACTGGCTTTATTTGATAAAAAAAAATTAAATTTCAATTTTCATCACCTAACTTCATCAAACTCAACTTTTATAGACAAAGAATTTGAAGAAAAGAGAAAAATATTCACCAACTTTAAAGATTACAATAATTTTTTTAAAAAAATAAATATTATTATCGATCAAAATCAAAGAAAAAATTTGATAGAAAAAAAATTAAATGAAATTACAAATAAGAAAAATATTACGATTGAAAATAATCCGAAATTAATTGATGAAGTTGTTGATTTAACAGATCAGCCAAATGTTATATTATGTGAATTTGATAGAAAATTTCTTAACATTCCAAAAGAAATTTTGATAATTACCATGCAATATCATCAAAAATATTTTCCAACTTTTGATAAAAAAGAAAATATTACAAATGAATTTATAGTCGTAACTAATAAACGAGACAAAAGTGGTTTAATAAAACTAGGAAATGAAAGAGTTGTAGAAGCTAGATTAAGTGATGCAGAATTTTTCTGGCGAAAAGATAAATCACAAAATTTAGTTAAAAGAGTTTCAAGTCTAAAATCTATGAATTATTTTAAAGGTCTTGGAACATATTTTGACAAAGTTCAAAGAATGAGAAAGCTTGGTGGAATGCTCTCAGATGAATTATTAATCAGTAAAGAAAAAGTTGAATTATCTGCATCTATTTGCAAGGTAGATTTGATTTCCGAACTTGTTGGAGAGTTTCCAGAGCTTCAGGGAATTATGGGTGGGTATTTTGCTGAAGAGCAAGGTTTTGAGAAAGATGTTTGTAAAGCTATAAGTGACCAATATTTGCCAGCAGGATTTAATTCAAAAGTACCAAAGAAACCTTATAGTGTTGCACTTTCATTAGCTGATAAGATAGATACGTTAGTTGGTTTTTTTGGAATAAATCATAAACCAACAAGTTCTAAAGACCCATTTGCTTTAAGAAGAATGGCTTTAGGAACAATTAAAACAATAATTGAGAATAAAAAAGACTTTAAAATAAGAGATTTAATTAGCTATTCATCAAGCCTATATATGGATCAAGGTTTTGAATTTGAAAATAAGTCATTACAAAAAGAATTAACTGATTTTTTGATGGATAGATTAAAATTTTATATGAAAGAAGAAAAAATTCGTCATGATATTATTCAAGCCTCAACAAGCTCTTTTAATCTGGATCAATCTGTAATTATTTTTGGTAAAGCTAAAAGTTTAAATAATCTTATTGATAAGCCAAACGGCATTGACTTAATATCAAGCTATAAAAGAGCTTCAAATATACTTGATAATGAATTAAAGGACAAAAGTCTCGAATTATCTAATACAACTGACCCTGGTATTTTTAAAACTGAAATTGAAAAAAGCTTATTTAAAAAGATTAATGAATTAAGTAAGTATTTCCAAAGTATTAACAAAGATGAGAATTTTGAGCAATCTCTTGATAATTTGGCTGAGTCTAAAAAGGTTGTTTTTGATTTTTTTGACAATGTAATTGTAAATGAAGAAGATCAAACAATTAAAAAAAACAGGCTGGAACTAATTCAAATGTTATGTAAAACGTTTAACAATTATTTAAATTTCTCTTTGATTGATACAAACTAATGAAAAAACTAATTTTAAATTTTAAAGCTAAAGATAGTAAAAAAATTAAAAACCCTAAAAATTATCTAGGAGGAAAAGGTGCAAACCTATCTGAAATGGGAAGAATGGGTCTTCCAGTTCCACCAGGATTTACAATTTCAACGAAAGTATGCGAACTTTTTTACATAGATAAGAAAAAATTAAATATAAACATAATTAGTCAAATTAAAAAAGAGTTAAAAGTAATTGAAAAAGATGTTGGAAAAAAATTTGGAGACTTAAAGAACCCTTTACTTCTTTCAGTTAGATCAGGAGCTAGAGTTTCAATGCCTGGTATGATGGACACAATTTTAAATCTTGGTTTAAATGATAAAACTGTAAATGCATTAGCTATAAAAACTTCTAATGGAAGATTTGCCAAAGACAGCTATAGAAGATTTATCCAAATGTATGGTAATGTGGTATTGGGTGTTGAGGGTTATCATTTTGAAGAATTAATTGAAAACTACAAACTTACCAAAGGAGTTCTTTTAGACACTGATCTAGATGAAGATGATTGGGATGGATTAATTGTAGATTTTAAAAGAACTGTTAAGGAAAAAACTAAAAAAGAATTTCCTCAAAATGTTTATGAGCAATTACTAGGAGCAATTAGCGCAGTATTTTTATCTTGGGATAGTAATAGAGCAAAAGTTTATAGAAAATTAAATCAAATTCCAGTTGAATGGGGAACTGCTGTTAATGTTCAGTCGATGGTTTTTGGTAATATGGGAGAAGACTGCGCAACAGGTGTAGTGTTTACAAGAAATCCTTCAGATGGATTGAACGAAATCTATGGTGAATATTTAATTAATGCACAAGGCGAAGATGTAGTAGCTGGTACAAGAACACCACAATACATTACTAAAAAAGCCAGAAAACAAGCAAAAGTCAAAGCTCCATCAATGGAAGAAGTAATGCCTTTTGTTTACAAGCAACTTCACAAAATTTTAAAAAAATTAGAAAAACACTACAGAGATATGCAAGATGTTGAATTTACTGTTGAAAATAAAAAACTATGGATGCTTCAAACAAGATCTGGAAAAAGAACAGCTAAGTCAGCAGTAAAGATTGCAGTTGATATGGTTAAAGAAAAATTAATTTCAAAAAAAGAAGCTGTCTTAAGAATTGATCCAAATTCTTTAGATACTTTGCTTCATCCTACTTTAGACGAAAAAAGTTCAATAAATGTTATTGCGAATGGTTTACCTGCATCTCCAGGTGCTGCTAGTGGAAAAGTAGTTTTTACTTCCGAAGAAGCTGAGAGATTAGCAGGGATGATGCAAGATACAATTCTAGTTAGAGTGGAGACTTCTCCAGAAGATATTCAAGGCATGCACGCAGCTAAAGGTATTTTAACCGCAAGAGGAGGGATGACAAGTCATGCTGCGGTAGTTGCACGAGGAATGGGAAGACCATGTGTTTCTGGTTCAAGTGAAATTGATATAAATTATGAGAGTAAATCATTTAAAACCTCATCTATGGAAATTAAAGAAGGTGAAATAATAACCATTGACGGATCCACAGGTAGAATTATTTCAGGAAGTGTTGCAACTGTAAAACCAGAAATTTCAGGTGATTTTTTTAAATTAATGTCATGGGCAGATAGTTATAGAAAATTAAATATAAGAACAAATTCAGAAACACCAAAAGACACAAAAATAGCTAAAGATTTTGGAGCAGAGGGTATTGGCCTTTGTAGAACAGAACATATGTTTTTTGATGAAGAAAGGATTTTATCTGTTCGTGAAATGATTTTATCTAAAACTAAAGAAAATAGAGCTAAAGCACTTGAAAAACTTTTACCTCATCAAAAAAAAGATTTTATGGAAATTTTTAAAATTATGAGTGGTCTACCTGTTACAGTAAGATTGTTAGATCCTCCTCTTCATGAATTTTTACCACGAACTGAAAAAGAAGTTAATGAAGTATCAAATGTGGTTAGTCTTCCAGTTAAAGAAGTGGAGTCTAGGATAGAAGAGCTACATGAACAGAATCCAATGTTAGGCCACAGAGGATGTAGACTTGGTATATCTTTCCCAGAAATTTATGAGATGCAATGTAGAGCTATATTTGAGGCTTTAACAGAACTTAAAAAAAATAAAATCAAATCCGCTTTTCCAGAAATTATGATACCTTTAGTATCCACAGAAGCTGAAATTAAAATAATGAAAGATTTAGTAATTAATATTGCTAGTAAAATTCAAAAACAACATAAAATAAAAATAGAATTTATGGTTGGTACAATGATTGAACTTCCAAGAGCTGCAATTAAAGCAAAGGAAATAGCTAAACATGCTGAGTTTTTTAGTTTTGGTACTAATGACTTAACTCAAACTACTTTTGGAATTAGTAGGGATGATTGTGGAAAATTTTTAAATGATTATTTAGATAATAAGATATTTTCAATTGATCCATTTGTTTCAATAGATGATGGAGTTGCAGACTTAGTTGAAATTGCTGTTAAAAACGGAAAAAGTCAAAATAAAAAATTAAAACTTGGAATTTGTGGTGAACATGGTGGAGATCCTAAAAGTATTGAGTTTTGCTCTAGAGTAGGTCTAAATTATGTTTCTTGCTCGCCTTATAGAGTTCCTGTGGCAAGATTATCAGCTGCCCAAGCAGAGATAAAGAAGAACTAAAAAATCATCATTTGTTATCTGATAAATATACTTGGACTTTATTAACTCTGTAACTTTAACCATTTTTTGTTAAATATTCTAAAATTCCTATCAAAAGAAAATCATTTATAAATAATATTAACATGTAGAATTTTTTTTTAGATCCATATAAAAAAATACTCAACTTTATTCAAATTATAATAACCAAGGACTCTTTCAGTAAATTTGTGACATTTACTAAAAAATTTCAGATAATTTTTCTTTTTCTTTGTGCCAGTT
>Ga0257121_1002287_pt1 | contig 13673 bp, 12 predicted proteins | sample SI106_100metaG_FD_190180 | JGI IMG/M metagenome (GOLD analysis project Ga0257121, IMG submission 190180) | Marine microbial communities from Saanich Inlet, British Columbia, Canada - SI106_100 | ecosystem: Environmental > Aquatic > Marine > Inlet | place: Canada: British Columbia | collected... | reverse complement strand
AATAGTAGCTGACTTTACACCTTCTTATTTCTTTGATAAAGAAGCTCCAAAAAGAATTTCTGAAAGCTTAGGCAATAAAGTAAAATTTGTTGTAATTCTTAGAAATCCTGTAGATAGAGCTTATTCCCATTATTTGCATTCCAAAAGAGATGATCATGAAGATTTAGAATTCAAAGAAGCTCTAATGAATGAAAGTTCAAGGCTGAAGAAATATGAAGAAAATGGTGATTATCTATCTTATTTAAGGCAATCATATGTAAGTCAAGGATTATACTCTGATATGTTAGAAAGATATCTAGAATATTTTTCATTAGATAATTTCCTATTTATCCAATTTGAGGAAGAATTTATAAAACATAGAGAAGAAACAATTATTAAAATTTTAAATTTTCTTGAAATTGATAATTTTGATCTTAAAATAGATATAAAAAGTAATCCTGCAAGTAAAGAAAAATCAAAAACTTTAAAAAGGATAATGAAAAAGAGAGGTTGGTGGAGGATTCTTTTAAAGAAAATGATTCCTTCTTTAAAAATAAGACAGATTATTAAAAATAGAATACAGAGGGCAAATATTAGTACTTTTACACCCGAAAAGTTATCTATTATTCAAAGAAAAATAATGTATGATACTTACTTTAAAGAGGATATTATTGCTATTGAAGAAATTATAGATAGAAAAATGTATTGGGATTTATGATATATACTGTTAAACAAAGAATGATTGATAATTTAATCGTATTTATGTTAATAATGAGTACAGGTGGATTGTTGTTTGTGTTTAATAGGAATTTATCATACCTTATTTTCTTTACGATTTTAGGGTTCTCTTTTTCTTTTCTAGGGAAAAAACTAAAGAAAATCACAATATTTTCTTCAATGTTGACTTTCCTTCTTATAGCATCCTTATTCTTAATTAATTATATTTTTGCTTTTACTGAACAGGCAGATAATAAGTATTTGTATTATCTAATGGTTGTTTTAGCTTCAATTTTAACTTTGTTATTTTTTCATAATAATAGAACAAAAAATATAATGATTGAAAGAGTATATTTTGTTCTTATGATAATAACATTTCATTCGATATTAAATTTTACAGCATTTTTTATTATAGGTAACAGGTTATCAATCATAACTTCAACGTATCATGAATGCGAAACTTTTCTAAATATTTTTTTTTATACAACTGAGAGAGGGATTGTTACTTTGTTTGGAGTTGAGATATGTAGAAATCAAGGGTTGTTCTGGGAACCCGGAGTTTTGCAAGCATTTTTAAATATTTTTTTCTTTCTGGAAGCTTTCATCTTAAAAAGAAATAGACTGTTGCTTTTAGTTGTTTCATTCGCTATTCTTTCAACTTATTCAACAACAGGTCTTGCTTTATTACTCATCCAAGGTTTTGTTTATTTTAGGTCAGAATCTAAAAATAATAAGGTGTTACTCCCAATTATTATAGTTCTTTCGATTCCAGTTTATTTAGCTTTCTCAGTTAATGTAGAAGAAAAGATTCAAGGAGAAAAAGAGGCTTCTTTTCAGAAAAGATTATTTGACTTAACTCAACCCTTTTTTATTGCTTTAGAGCATCCCTTAACAGGAATTGGTTTAGATTTAGAGCAATTTCAAAAAATGAGGAGTGAATTTCATTTTTCTTCTAATTCCTTACAATCTTTACAAAAAGCAGTTGGGATAGATTCTAAAGCAACTGGTACAGACAAAGGAAGTAGTAATTCAATAATGTTCTTATTAGCGGCAATGGGTTTCCCTACAGCTTTTTTATTTTTGTATATGTTTTTTAGGCAACAAATTATTACTAGAAAGAAATGGTTGATAATGTTAATATTAACAATTTCTGTAATGTCAGAACCTTTACTATTAAAACCATTCTACTTCATTTTTATAATTTCAGGATTTACACATTATTTCCTTAGAATAACATCACATAAACAACAATTAGCATGAAAAATATTTTAATTACAGGTGGGGCTGGTTTTATTGGTTCAAACCTTACAAAAAAGTTGGTTTCAAAAGGATATAATGTTACGATATTAGATAATTTATCTAAACAAATTCATGGTGAAAATCAAGATTCAGAGTTATATAATTCTATTAAAGATATTTCAACTTTTATTTTAGGTGATGTTTGCAATAAGTCTGATTGGAATAAAGCTCTAAACGAACAAGATGCTGTAATTCATTTAGCTGCAGAAACTGGAACTGGACAATCAATGTACGAGATTACAAAGTATAATGATGTTAATATACTAGGAACGTCACATTTGTTAAATATCTTAGCAAACGAAAGTCATAGTATCCAAAAAATGGTAATTGCTTCTTCTCGGTCAATTTATGGTGAAGGAAAATACCTTTGTGAGAAAGATGGAATTGTCTATCCTAACGAAAGAAATGATGCCGATATGTCTAAGGGTTTATTTGAGCCAATCTGCAATAATTGCAAAGAGGAATTATCTTTAATATCTACTGATGAGAATTCAAAAATCCATCCTTCATCAATTTATGGAATTACGAAACAACAACAAGAGCAAATGATACTATTAATGGGGAAATCTTTAGGTATCCCTGCAGTGGCCTTAAGATATCAAAATGTTTATGGTCCAGGACAATCTTTGAGTAATCCTTATACAGGTATTTTGTCAATATTTTCAACTAGAATGTTGAATGGAAATGATATTGATATTTATGAAGATGGAGAAGAAAGCAGAGATTTTGTTTTTATTAATGATGTGGTTGATGCTACTGTTTTAGCTCTAGAAAAGAAGGAGGCTAATCATCAAATATTTAATGTTGGTTCTGGGGTTACAACTACTGTAAATCAAGTTGCTAATTCATTAAAAGAGTGCTATAATTCTAATGTAAATATTTCTATTTCTGGGAAATATAGACTTGGTGATATTCGACATAATTATGCCGATTTATCAAAAATAAAAGAAGCTTTAGGTTTTAGTCCAAAATTTGATTTTAACTCAGGAATTTCAGAGTTTGTAAAATGGGTAAAAACACAAGAAATAAAAGAGGATAAATACGAAAGTTCAATTGAAGAGTTAAAAGAAAAGGGATTGATAAAATGAGATTAATAGCCATACTTTTTTGTTTTATTTCTTATAGCTTATTATCTCAGAATGCTAATGAAAATATTTTTGGTTTTGCAACTTCAAACACATTTACTTACTGTGATGTAAATGACACTTCATTTACAAATAAAGTAAAACGATTAAATCCTAAAGTGTTAAGGTTCCCTGGAGGTGCGGTTGGGAATTTTTATCATTTTGGTAAAAATGGTTATGGTTTTGATTTTAATGAAATTGACACCTATCATTCTGGAAAATTCCCTAAAAGAGCAAGAGGGTTGGATAATTCAAGACGAAAGAAGCAGCAGAATTATGATTATATAAATGACTTTATCGTTCTTGCAAAGGCAACAAATGCTAAAGCCGTTTTAGTGGCTAATATGTTTGTGAATAATGATGATATCTTATTAATGATTGAGAAATTACAAGCAAATAATATTGAAATTGTTGGAGTAGAACTAGGAACAGAACTTTCTAATAGAAGTTATTACAAAAACGGATATACTATTGATGAGTATCTTGTTTCTGCTAAAAGTTGTTCTAAAAAAGTTAAAGATAATTATCCTAATATTAAAACTGCAATTGTTGCAGCGCCATTAGGCACAAGAAAAGGGCATAGACATAATGTTTGGAACAATAAACTGTCAAAACTTGACTTTTATGATGCTATTGTAATTCATTCCTATGCAAAAGTAACTAAGGGAGAAGATAGGTACGGTCAAATGATTTCAGAACAAGTGGAGGGTAAAAATAAAACTGAGGCATTTGAGATTTATAAGAAGAGAGCTATTAATTATTTAAAAATTGAATACCCTAAAGAAGTACAGGAATATGTCAACATTTTTACTAAACCAATTTGGGTGACTGAGTGGAATCTTCAAATATCCAAAACTACTGGAAATACTTTGTTGCAATCTTTGTTTGTTGCTCAGTATTTTCTTGAGTTATTAAGTAATCCGTATTTATCAGCTATTGAACTGACTACTTATCATAACTTAGGAGGAAGAGATTACAGTGGGTCAATTTTTAGGAATAATAAAGATGAAATGGAAATACAGAGTACTTATTATCCAATGATTATGATTGGTAAAATATTTGAGAATGATATTGTGAGGATTGAAAAAGAAAAGAAAGCGGACTCTTTTGCTTATAAGTGTTATGGCAAGGATGCAGTTGAGATTTTAGAATTTTTTGTAGATTGGTCGGAAAAACAATTACTTTGCACTAGTTATATTGATGGAAAACCTAGAATAACAATAATATATAAAAGTTCGAATTTATTTGATTGTGCAGATAAATCAGGAGTTTTGACCCTAGATACATTTGAATATTGTGAAAACTAAACAAATATTTGTAGTTGGCAGTAGCAGAAGTGGTACGACTATGATGGGGCGTATCTTAGGAAATCATTCTGAGATATTTACTTTTAAGGAATTGCATTTTTTCGGTACAATTTGGACTAATAATAGTAACCAGAACTTAAGTAAAAAACAACAAGTGGAACTACTTTCACGCTTGCTTTGTATTCAGGAAAGAGGCTTGTTTAGTCAGTCAAATCATTTTGATTTTAATGAGAATGCAAAGAAGATATTGGGTGAGGGCGTTACAAATCCTTTAGCTATTTATGAATTGTTTCTGCAAACTATTTCTAAAGAAAATTCTTGCAAAATTTCGTGCGAACAAACGCCTAAAAATCTTTATTATTTAGAAGAAATACTAAAGTTTTTTCCAAACGCTAAGGTTATTAATATGGTTAGAGACCAAAGAGATGTTTTGCTTTCTCAGAAAAACAAATGGAAAAGAAGGTTTTTAGGAGCCAAGGCAATTCCTTTATCTGAAGCTTTTCGTTCCTTTGTGAATTATCATCCGATATTAACGGCTAAAGTTTGGAATTCTTCTTTAACTCACTCTTCTAAGTTCCAAAATAATCCTAGAGTAAAGATTGTGAAATTTGAAGATTTACTAAGTGAATCAGAAAATGTAATTAAGGATATTTGTAGTTTTTTAGATATTGATTTTCAAGAAAAAATGTTAGAAGTACCTGTAATAGGGTCTTCAACTGAAAATGACTCAAAATCAGAATTAATTATTGATAGCTCAAAAGTTAATAAATGGAAAAAAGGAGGATTAACAAATACTGAAATATATCTATCTCAGAAGCAATCTTCAAAGATGATGGATGAATTTGGGTATAGTAGAAAAGAGTTTTCTTTTCCGCCAATAATGGTAGTTTTGTATATCGTTTCTTTTCCAATAAAGTTGGGACTAGCATTTTTGTTAAATATTCATAGAATGGGAAGTATTTCGGAGGTAATAAAGAAAAGATTTTTTAATAAATGAAAGTAGATTTTTTTATAGTAGGAGCGCCAAAGGCAGGGACAACTTCTTTGTATCATTATTTAAATGAACATCTTGAAATTGAGATGAGTTCGCAAAAAGAACCAGACTATTTTTCTGATGAAGCATTAAAAAGACAAGGAATGTATTATGGAAAAAATAGAATTGATAATCTTGAGAAATATCATGGTCTTTTTACAAATAAAGATGTAAAACTAAGAGGTGAGGCTAGTGTGTCTTATTTATTTTATGATGATGTTCCTCAAAAAATTAAAGAATACAATTCAAAAGCTAAGATTATTATTATGCTAAGAAATCCTATAGATCGTGCATTTTCGCATTACTTAATGGATTATAGACTAGGATTGGTTTCTGATAGTTTTGACTCAATTATAAAAAAGAAATTAAAACATAAGAATGCAAACTTGTTTTTCCAACAATACATTAAGCTTAGTGAATATTCTCAGCAAGTAAGTAGGTATTTAGAAGTTTTTGATAAAGAAAACATTATGTTTATTGATTATGAGGATTTTAAAAATGATGTTTCTGCTGTTGTAGATACAGCCTATCTTTTTTTAGGTGTAAATAATGATTTTCAACCGAATTTAAAAAAGAAACATAATACTTATACTATGCCTAAAAATAGTATTATTCGTTTCATTTATTCATTTGTTTCATTCAGAAAGTTTCTAACAAATATTGTGCCAAAATCTATTGTTAAGTGGATAAGAAATTTACTGTTTAAAAGCGATAAAAAACCTGCTCTCAGCAATGATACAAGAAAGTTTTTAGCGTCTTATTTTAAAGATGATGTAGAGAAATTGAGTGCATTATTAAATAAAAATTTTTCAAAGTGGATAAAATAGGATTAGTTACAATTACATATAATTCAGCTGAGGTTTTAAAACCTTTTTTAGATTGTGTTTGGGCTCAAACTCACAAGAATATTATTCTATATGTAGTAGACAATTCCTCAAAAGATTCAACACTTAAAATTTTATCAGCCGAATCAGATAATAGATTAGTTTTAATTGAAAATGATAATAATTATGGAGTTGCGAAAGCAAATAATCAAGGGATCCTGAAAGCTATTGAAGATGAATGTGATCAAGTTTTGATTATTAATAATGATGTGGAATTTGAAACAACTTTAATAGAGAAGTTATTAAATGCTCAGCAGGAAAACCACTGTAGTTTAATAAGTCCAAAGATGATGTATTTTGATGAGCCTGAACATATTTGGTATGCTGGTAGTTGGTTTAATAAGCGAAAAGGTTTTTTACCTTTACACAGAGGTATGAGAGAGCTTGATGAAGGACAGTATAATAATACTGTTGAGGTGGAATATGCACCCACTTGTTGTTTGCTTGCAAAAAAGGAAGTTTTTGAAGATGTAGGATTAATGAATGAAAAATACTTTGTTTATTTTGATGATACAGATTTTTCATATAGAGTTTGGAAAGATGGAAGGCATAAGATGTTGTATTTCCCATTTGTAGAGTTTTATCATAAAGTTGGAAGTTTAACAAAATCATTTAATAAGGAGGAGAAAAGAATTTATAGGGGAGATTTTTTTATTAAACAAAATACTAGAAACCATATTTATTTCTTAAAGCAGATAGGAGGATTGTTTGCTTACAGTTTTATCTTTTGGTTGTTCTTTAAGAATAATATTCGTTTTATAATAAATAAACAAATTAGAAAGAATTTCTCAACTTGGTGGTTGATTAATAAATCTTATTTTGAAGGAGTTTTAATGTAATTCCTTCCCAATTGTAAGTGAATCAGAGAATAGATCATTTATAATAATTTTGCTGACTGAGTCAGTTGTATGTATAGGATCACCAAAACAACTTTTACATTCCGTAATAACATTAGGGAAATCATAATCAACTACCTTTCCAATCTTTTTAATATCTTCTTTAAATTTCGATTCTTCATATGCAAGATTAAAGTCAACTAATCTATCATGAAATTCTTTATAATGTGGGACTATTAACAAAGTTAGATTAATGTTGTTTTCTTTACAGTAAACTCCAATCTCTTTTAATTTATTTAATGAGTTTTCGGGTTTTTTCCATTTACCATAATGATTTTCAGCAACAGTATTAATTGTATGTTCCCAAAACTTATCCCTATCTCTTTTCTGGTTTTTTTGTATCCCAAAAAACTCATTCTTTAGTGCTAAATAAACAGTTTCAAGAATGTTCCAATTAAAAATATAAATAAATTGGTTGGATAGTAATTCTTTTACATCTGCAACTCTATTTGAGTAAGCATATTCATTATAAAGATTAAAATTAACCCCTAAAATAACATTTTCTAAATTCGAGTATTCATTTGCTAGCCAGAATAAATCAACTATTTCATTAAGTTTGGCAGCATTAGAATGTAATGTGAAATACTCGTTCCCTGTCAGTTCTTCTATTCTATCATTAGGAAGTTTTCTAATTCTTGAATCTCCAATAATAATATTAGGTGTTGGATTATTCTTAAATTGAATTGAATTAAATAGTAGAGAGTTTAATCTCTGAGCAGATTTCAGTTTTGATTGTTCTGAAATTTTATGAGAGTAATTGAAATAATTAAATGGATCCACAATAATTACTGTCATTATCCATAAAAGAACTGGGAATAAAAAGATTAAACTTTTTCTAATTAATATTTTAAAGTCTGGATTCATTAGAATTGAAAATAAATAAAATTACTAACTCTAGAGTAAGGTGCTAAGAATAAAATAGCGAACAGTATGGCGTAGTACACGCTCCACCTAATTAATTTTGATTTCTTTTCAAGCTTTTTCCAGACATCTCCCCCTCTTTCATAAAGGTTAAATACTTCCATCACTGCAATCAATCCGAATGAAATAAGTATATTATTTTGACTAACACCAAGACCTCTCAGTTTCAAACGCATTAGGTCAAAACTAGTGTAATCTGAAATGTCTGTGAATAGATTTGAAATCACATAAATTGCATCTGAGATATTATTTGCTCTGAAGAAAATCCATGCAAAAGATGCCAAAATAAAAGTGAATAATACTTGATATAAATGATGTATTTTTGACCCCTTTAGGTTCAGTTTTAATAAGATATATTCTTTAGGCTTTACTAATAGGATCGCAAAAATTAGATAAACTCCATGTAAAGCTCCCCAAGCAATAAAAGTCCAATTAGCTCCATGCCAAAAACCACTTACTAAAAAGGTTATAAAAAGATTGTAATACCATTTCCATTTTACAACTTTATTTCCTCCAAGCGGAATGTATAAATAATCTCTAAACCATGTAGAAAGTGAGATGTGCCATCTTTTCCAGAATTCAGAGATTGATTTCGAGAAGTAAGGTCTTTTAAAGTTTTCCATCAGTTCAAAACCCATTACTCTTGCTGAGCCAATAGCGATATCAGAATAACCAGAAAAATCACAATAAATCTGGAAAGTAAAAAAGATAGTTGCAATAACTAAAGGAAACCCAGAATAATTATCTAAGTTGTTATAAACTCCATCAACTACAATTGCGAGTCTGTCAGCAATAACAACTTTTTTAAAGAACCCCCAAAGCATTTGTTGTAGTCCATATTTTACTCTTGTATAATTAAAGTCATGTTTTACAAAAAATTGAGGTAGTAGTCTGTTTGATCTTTCAATAGGTCCGGCAACTAACTGAGGGAAGAATGAAACAAAAACTGCAAAAATTCCTAAATGATTCTGAGCTTTAGTTTTTCCATTGTAAACATCAATTGTATAGCTTAGGGTCTGAAAAGTATAGAATGAAATTCCAACAGGAAGTAAAACTTCAAATGCAGGAACATTGTAGAAAATATTAAAGCTATCAAAGATATTCTGAACATTTTCATTAATAAAATTAAAATATTTAAATCCAAATAAAATTCCTAAGTTTGATAAAAGACTCAGGTATAGCCATTTCTTTTTGCCACTTTTTTCGGTTATACCTTCCATCTTCTGAGCAACAAAGTAATCAATTAAGGTTGAAATAATAATCAGAACAATGTACTCTACTTTCCAGCACATATAAAAGTAGTATGATGAAATCAGTAAAAGAACCCACCTTCTTTTTTGAGGTAAAAGAAAGAATATTAAGACTACAATTGGAAAGAAAATTAGAAATTGTAGAGAGTTAAATAACATGAGCTAAAATGGCAACTTTGATTTTTTGATTTGTTGCAAATATATGAATTGTTTATTATGAAAAAGATAGTATATTTGAAGCCTTTTAAAATATGAGAATAAAAGCAGCAATTATCGATCCTTTAGGAGCTCACGGAAGTTCGCATCATTTTTACCTTTTTGGCCAGCTTGATGGCTTGAGAAATAATGAAGTAAATATTAGTTTGTATACTAATAATGTGACTGAAAATCCAAATGTTGAGGGTGTGAAATTTCATTCATTTTATAATAATTTATTTTCATCAAGATATAGGTTCGTTAGTGGTTTCAGGTGGGTTTTAGGAAGTTTAAAGTCAATTATACATGCAAGATTCTCTGGAGTTTCTTTTTTCCACTTTCATATATTCTATACTAACATTCTTGTTTTATTTAACTTGCTATTAGTAAAGTTAGTTATGGGTAAAGTTGTTCTTACTATTCATGATGTAACTTCTTTTGCAAATAACAATCATTCAAATTTCATAAGTAAATTTATATATAAACTAAATGATGTAATTCTGACTCATAATGAGTTTTCAAAAGAAGAGATAGTTAAAATAGCACCTTTATTGAAAGAGAATATTCATATTGTTCCTCATGGAAATTACACGCAATTTATTAATATTAGAAAGGATAAAACTAAGTCTAGAGCAAAATTAGATTTACCACAAGATAAAACGATTCTGCTATTTTTTGGAATGATTAAAAAGGTAAAAGGATTAGAGGTTTTGCTAAAATCTATGAGAAAAATTATAGATAAAAACCCTGATGTTGTTTTATTAATTGCGGGTAAACCTTGGGAAAATAATTTTTCAATTTATCAGAAAATAATAGATGAAAATAATCTTTCTGAGAATGTGATTTTACACACAAAGTTTATTGGTTATGAAGATGTGGAACACTATTATTGTTCATCAGATTTAGTGGTTTTGCCATATAAAAAGATTTATCAGAGTGGTGTTTTAATGATGACTTTAAGTTATGAAAGACCAGCATTAGTTTCAGATTTGCCTCCTTTAAAAGAAGTGATTACTGACAATGAGAATGGATTTTTATTTGCATCAGAAAATGAAGAAGATTTGACTGATAAAATCCTTAAAATTATTTCTGATAAAGACAATTTAGAAAAAGTAAGATTAAAAGGAATTGAAACAGTTAACACTAAATACGGTTGGGACGAAATAGGTAGGTTAACCAAAAAAGCGTATCAGACTTTATAAAATTGTATTTTAGCCAAAAATCAGCTTATGAAAAGTAGAATAAATAAATGTATTTCAAATTCTGTTGAGAATTATCAAAGGGTATTGAATGATGAGATTCTTCAAGAAAATATTGAAAATATTGTTGTAAAGAGTGTGGAAGCCTTTAGAAATGACAAGAAAATATTGTTTTGTGGAAATGGCGGAAGTGCATCTGATGCGCAACATATTGCTGCAGAATTAAGCGGTAGATTTTATACTGACAGGCCACCTCTTTATGCTGAAGCTTTGCATGTGAATTCATCTTATATGACGGCTGTTGCTAATGATTATGGCTATGATGAAACTTATGCTAGAATGTTAGAGGCCTGTGGTAGAAAAGGTGATGTTTTGGTTGGAATTTCTACTTCAGGCAACTCTCCAAATGTTGTAAAAGCTTTGGAAAAAGCAAATGCAATCGGTTTAACAACTATAGGTTTTACCGGGAGTAAAGGAGGGAAGATGAATGATATTTGTGATATTATGATAAAAGTTCCTTCAGATGATACGCCAAGGATTCAAGAAGCACACATTTTAGTTGGCCATATTATTTGTCAGCTTATTGAAGAAGAAATGTTCCCCAATGCATAGTTTTGACACTCTCTTTTTGGATAGAGATGGCGTGATTAATGTAAAATTAGACGAAAGATATGTTCAAGATCCTTCCGAATTTGAATTTATGCCTGGTGCCGAAAAAGCAATTTCGCTACTTTCAACTATATTTAAAAGAATCTTAATTGTCACTAATCAGCAAGGAATTGGAAAAGGAATTATGACTGAAAATGATTTAAACTTCTTGCATGATTATATGCTATCTGAGCTTGTGAAAAGTGAAGGTAGAATTGATAAAGTTTATTTTTGTCCTCATTTAGTTATTGAAAAGTGCGGTTGCAGGAAGCCTAATCCAGGTATGATTCAGCAAGCTAAGTTAGATTTCCCTGCAATTAATTTTGAAAACTCATATTTAGTTGGGGACTCTCTTTCGGATATAGAAGCTGGCGAAAGAATGAATTTAGTAACTATAAGAGTTGATAACGAATATACGCTTGCAAAATGGACAGCCGAATTAATGTCTTTTATTGAATAAAATTCTTAATTTTACATCAAAACAAGAAAAGTGTCCAACCCAGATTATAATATCCTTTTTGCATTAGTAACTTCTTTTTTAGTTACTTATGTTGCTATTCCAAAAGTTATATTTTTTGCACAACAATTCAGATTAACTGATCTTGCTGGAAAAAGAGCATCACATTCTGGAAGTACGCCAATTTTTGGTGGTATTGCAATCTTTTCTGGAATTCTATTTTCGTTATTATTTTGGGCAGAATTAGAAGAGATTCAATTTTTAATCACGAGTTTTTTGATAGTCTTTTTTGTTGGAGTAATTGATGATTTGCTCAATCTTTCACCCTTTAAAAAATTGATAGGACAGATAATTGCTATTTTGGTAGTTATTTATTTAGGAGATTTGCAAATAGATAATATGCATGGGGTGTTAGGGGTGAAGGGATTGCCAGAATGGATAAGTGCTTTGTTTACTGTTTTTGTAGTTATTGTTATTACAAATGGATTTAATTTAATTGATGGGGTTGACGGTTTGGCTGGAGGAGTTGGTGTAATTTCTGCTTCATGCTTTGGTTTTATTGCAATAATGATGGATCAAAGTGATATGGCAATTATTGCTTTCTCTTTAGCTGGGGCATTGTTAGCTTTTTTAAGATATAATTTTAATCCAGCTAAAATTTTTATGGGTGATGCTGGCACAGAAGTTGTAGGAATGATACTTTCAGTTTTAGCAATAAATACTATTAGGTATGGCTTAGTTACTGAGGACTTGAAATTGCCAAATAAAGGCCCTTTAATGGCAATTGTTTTTTTGGCAATACCTTTGTTTGATTCTTTGAGAGTTTTTGTCGTTAGAGCATCTAAAAGAAAAGGACCTTTAAGGCCTGGTAGAGATCATATTCATCATGCTTTACTAGATTTAGGATTTGACCATAAAAAAACAACACTAACGCTATATTTCACATCAATTGCTCTAATTATTGGAACATATTTTCTATTGGAGTTAAATGTAAATTTAAGTATAGCAATCTTAGCTTTTATTAGTTATTTACTTTTAATTTTGCCTTTCTATTTATTAAGAAGAAAAAAATAATGAAGTATCTTTTTGCTTTAATTTTTACAGTAATTTCTGTCAGTATTTATGCTCAACATACTAACTTATTACTGGGTAAAAACTATAATCAAAATATTATTAAAGAAGTTTATAATTCTGATGATAATTACCATACTTCTTTTAAGCCGATAATTAAATCAAATTTAAATTTTTCGGTTGATTCTATTATTGAAAATAAATACAGTACTAATTATAAAAGCTGGTTTTTCAGAAAAACTTTTCAAGAGCATTTCTTTAACTTAAAAGGTGAAGATTATAAAGTTACAGCATCTCCAATTATTAACCTTTCAAAAGGTAAGGAGCTAGTAGACTCAAAAAGTACTTTTACAAATACTAGAGGTTATCTAATTGAAGGGCATTTGGGAAAAACAATTTCATTTGCCACATCTTTTGCTGAAAATCAGTCCATCTTTCCAAATTATTTACACGAAAACATTAAAACAAATAAAATAGTGGCAGGGCAGGGTTATGCTCGTGATTTTAAAGAAACTGGATTTGACTATGCCATGTCTTCTGGTTATGTGAGTTATAGGGCGAATAAAATGTTTGCAGTTCAATTTGGGCACGGAAAACATTTTATAGGTGATGGCTATCGTTCACTTTTGTTGTCCGATAATACTTTTAATTATCCTTATTTAAGGATTCAAACAACCTTTGGAAAAGTGCAAT
>Ga0257121_1002286_pt1 | contig 13676 bp, 9 predicted proteins | sample SI106_100metaG_FD_190180 | JGI IMG/M metagenome (GOLD analysis project Ga0257121, IMG submission 190180) | Marine microbial communities from Saanich Inlet, British Columbia, Canada - SI106_100 | ecosystem: Environmental > Aquatic > Marine > Inlet | place: Canada: British Columbia | collected... | reverse complement strand
ACGCAGATATAGATTAACTAAAAGACTTGTTGAGACATTGGGAGATTCATTGATCAGAGATATCAGGGATGATGAAGCTGGGACCTCTCCAGCATCATGGTGGTCAACATAAAACACTGTTGCCCCACTGTTAAGAACGCGGTCTAAATCACTACGGTTTTTGGCCATCGAAACATCAAGGACAGTAACTCGATCTCCGTCTTCCGCCTGCACCTGGCTCAATAATACAATATCGCGTTTGACACCAGTAACTAGCACCGAAGACCTCGGTTCTAGTTGCCTAAGTTGTACTAAGGCGCATATCCCATCAGCATCACCATTAAAAACGTCGAAATCGGCCATCAGGCTACGGTACCTTCAATTTGATCATAACTCATTAGACTTTGTGAAGCCTCTAGGCGATTGATCTCACTAGGGCCAAGCATACAGCATATCAAATGTGGCCAAAAGAGCCATTTGACGGCAAACGTAGAGAGCTAATGGAGATAATTGAGGAGCGACCTACCAATAGTTGTCGGCTATCTATCAGAAATAGGGCTAAAAGCAAACTTTCGCCCACCCCTCTTAACATCCTTAAGAGGGATCTCACAATAACTCAAATTTGTGCCCCGAAGGAGAGAAACAATAACAAAAAAATCGAATTTTCAATCAAGGCTTGCCACCCATAGGTGAACCAAGCCCCTACCCTAAAAAACGATAACTATTGGCTGTCACGACCGGCAAGCGTGCCCTCAAGCTCGATACGATTTTCATCAAGCGCGAGATAAGGGTTCTGTTCTTGAATCGCCCCTGGGTGGACAACCGAAATCGTAATTTGGCTGTCATTTTCACCACCAAATAAGCGTCCAATACCATCGCTACGCCTTAAAATTTCTATGGTAGCGTGACGACCCTCTTTGGTATAAACCAAAATAATCTCTTCAGCGACCGTAGAGGAGACTAACTCCCAGCCTGACCCTTGAGTGGAGTTACCGTAAAACACCAAATTACTCGCAGGGCTGCGATTAGACATCAAGACAATTCTGCCCGCGATGCCAGTTCCCGTGCCTAAAATAACCGTAGGCTCTTTTTGAATGTCCGCGTCTGGTGGTAATGGCATGTCTGCCAGAAGATAATCAATTATCTTGCGGGACTCTACCTGATAAGCATCATTAAAGAGACTGCAGCCTGAAGCGAACACGACTAATGCTATTAAGCTGTATCGATTTATAATATTTAACACAAACACACTCCCAAATAGTTACTTTGAAACAAAACTCTGGCTTGAAAAAACGGGTGTAATCATGCCCGACAAGGTCTAAACCTATACCTTTACTATAGGCACTTTCTCTATGCTATAACGAATAGTATTTTCATAGAATAATCTCAGAAAACCTACCCAAAACCAACCATTAGACTGATCATATTAATAGGCAATACGCTGCACGCCAACTATCACCATATTTATAAAAAAGGAGTCCCTAGATCTTGCATAATCATCGCCTACTTCTGTGGCTGCGTATTATCCTCAACCCGCAGCCAGTCCACCGTCTTACTCATAAAACCAACCTTAACCTTCATTGTCATGCCATTAGCGCCCGCTAATCTTAAAGTGGCACGGTGTCGTGACTTGGTTTGCGGCACATACATCAAACCCTCCCCTTTGCCCTCGTCTGAACTGGAGGTCAGCTCAGTTAACAAGGGCTTACCTACAGACTCTGGCCTCTTATCGTTTCTGATCACCCGCCCAGTCCCCGCGGCCTGATCAAACTTGATTTCCAACCAAATGTCCTTACCTGATTGCTTCCAAATGCCGGCCAATAAATCGACTTCTGAGACCATAACGGGTGTCATCACCCAAAATAATATTGTGGTTAAGATACCTGCACAAAACACATTCAACGCGGAAAGATTCATTATATCCCCTAGGTTGTAACGATTGGGCACTTAATGACGAGTCTAAGACGCTTTAGTTGCGGTCCATAGACTCGTTCGCAGTCAACACAAACTAGAAGCGTTGCCCTTTATCGGCCAACGACACTAGTAATGGACTAGGCTCCCAGAAATCATCCCCAGTTAAAGCCTGATAGTGACGCAACTTCGCCAGCACCTTATCTAGCCCCAAACTATTGGCATAATGCATCGGACCACCGCGATAAACAGGCCAGCCATAACCATAGACATAAACAACATCAATGTCGCTGGCCCGCATGGCAATGCCCTCCTCAAGAATTTTAGCACCCTCATTGATCATAGGTAGGACACAACGATCTAGGATCTCCTCATCAGAGATGTCGCGCTGATCAACACCAGAGGTTGCTGCATGGTCTTTGATTAAATCAACAACCAAGGCAGAAGGAGCGGGTCTTCGCCTTTCATCATAATCATAAAACCCAGCGCTTGTTTTCTGGCCATAGCGCCCAGCTTCGCACAACCTATCCCTTACCGTCGCGCTCGCCGAAGCCGCTTTATCCCAACCTAGGTCAAGACCCGCAAGATCAGCCATTTGAAAGGCACCCATAGGAAACCCAAAGTCGAACAGCACTTTATCTACATGCTCTACCGATGCACCCTCAAGAGCCACCAAATTCGCCTGGTGTTGGCGCATAAACAATATACGGTTACCAACAAAGCCCGGGCAGACACCCACTAGAGCAGCGACTTTCTTAATTCGCTTAGCAAACGCCATACAGCTTTTTATCACGGAATCTGCGGTCTTTTCACCGCGAACTATTTCTAAAAGCTTCATTACATTGGCCGGCGAGAAAAAATGCAGTCCAATGACAGACTCGGGCCGACCCGTCACGTTAGCTATTTCATTAAGATCAAGCGCAGAGGTATTTGAAGCAAGTATTGCATCTGACTTAGCGATACCATCTAAACGGGTAAATATATCTTTCTTCACCGCCATATTCTCGAAAACTGCCTCTATAATAAGATCACAGTCTGCTAAAGCACCCAAGTCGAGCGCGCCAGTGATCAAACCGCAACGCGTCTCCACATCCTCTGCGCTAAGTCGACCCTTACTGGCTGTATTCTCATAATTCTTTCGGATCGTCCCCAATCCTCTATCAAGAGCCGCCTGAGTTGTTTCGACAATGGTTACAGGAATGCCTACATTCGCCATATTCATCGCGATGCCGCCACCCATTAGCCCACCGCCGATAACACCTACCGTATTAATCGGTATGTCAGCGGTATTCTTATCGATGCCAACGACTTTGGACGCCTGGCGCTCGGCAAAGAAGAAATACTGTTGTGCCTTAGATTGGGGGCCTGCCATTAACTCTCTGAATAACATACTTTCGGTCTTAATCCCTTCATCAAAGGGCTGAGAAACAGCCGCTTCGACACAGCGTATATTGTATTCAGGCGCTAAAAATCCGCGGGTTTTACGCGCTATCATTTTTCGTACTGTTGAAAACACTTCTGGATTGGCAGCGGTACTTTGCAATTTCTCTTGATTGTCGCGCACTCTTGGATGTGGAGTATCTAAAGTGGCCTTGCTAAGAGCAAAGGCAACAGCATCTGCACGTAAATCGTCACCGACAATCATATCGATCAGACCCGTCTCAAGAGCCTCGGTAGCGCCAATAGGCGCCCCGGAGGTCACCATTGATAGGGCTTTTTCGACCCCTACAAGACGCGGTAATCTTTGAGTGCCTCCCGCTCCTGGTAGCAGGCCAAGATGCACTTCAGGCAATCCGAATTTCGCACCAGATACCGCTACTCGATAGTTACAGCAAAGCGTTGTCTCAAGACCTCCGCCCAGCGCAGTACCGTGAACCGCCGCGACTATTGGCTTAGTTGATTCATCTAAAAGAGAGAGAACGGCTGGAAGATGAGGCTCTTTAGGAGCACTGCCGAATTCACTAATATCCGCTCCAGCAATGAAGGTTCGTCCTTCACAGAAAATAACCACGCCAGTAACCGAGTCATCATCTAAAGCTTTTCTAACGCCATCATAAATCCCTTCACGGACAGCATGACTCAAGGCATTAACCGGCGGGTTATTTACCGTAATTACTGCAATTCCTTGCTCAACGTCAAAATCTACTCTATCGGTCATTGCTACCATTTAACTTTCTCCTTGATGGTTCTTGTTTTATTAATGAATGCTAATGCAATGTCCACTCGGACTCCATAGCCCGATAACGAACATCTACTACGCTAATAAGTTCTGAATTTCACGCTCAAACAGCCACAGCCTGTCCTGCCCCCAGAGCGCAAGAACAACATTTTTATCTGCATCTAATAACCTAAAACTCGGTGCACCCCACAAACCGCTGTCGTACATTGCCAAACGATTATCTTCCAGTATCTCCTGCCAACCATCCTGACCAACAATTTGCTTAGCGGATGCCCAATCTAGCCCGGCATTTTCAACCACCTGCCTTAAACCACGGTCATTATTTGTATTGATACCTTTTGCAAAAGCAGCGCTTAAAAAACTCGACAGCAAGGCATTGCCCTTGCCCTGACTGCAGGCCCAGGGATAAAGCGAGTAACAGCGGCGTGCCGGCTCGCCAATAGGATCATAAAAGTCGCCATAGGGTACATTAGAGGCGCGCGCCTCTCTTGCGGCATCAGTAAAAATATAGATACCCTTTTCTCTGGTTGCGGAAACACCTCGCATCACCATTGGCAGTATCGGCCGCACATTTAGGGTAACCCCTGTGGTTTCTGCCAGTGCCAAAACTCGGTCAAAAACAATCGCCGTGTAAGGACTCCTCACTGACCCAAATAGCTCTAAGGTCAGACTCCCATTATCCCGCAGCTTCCCTACACTTACTTCCTGCTTGGGCATAATTTTCGGCGTATCTGGGCTCCTATCCGCACCCAAAGCATGAAGACGCTGTTCTAGATAGTAAAGGCGGTCTACACCCCAATACCATTCACCCCCATAGTAAAACATAGCGCCAGAATAATGCTTGAGCGAACCTCGTCGTGCATTACCTAAATCGTGCTTAGCCTTAACTTCACTGTCTGTTGTCGACCCAAATTGCTCTGCTAGCGCTTGTAGCACAGTCTCACTGCCTGACCAAAGCGCGTTGCCAACGGTGGCCGTGTGAGTGACAAAATCTTGACTGCTGAAGCCAGCGAGGATCGATTTGGTCATTTCGAGAAGTTTAGCGCTTGGAGCGTCACGATTCTGGGGGAAGACTAACCCGTAGTAAGGTGCGATTTTTGACGCATCATATCGAGAAAGATCAATCAAAAGGTCTGGCTCAGGCGCATTTTCACCAATGGGCCCGCTCACTAGATGACATTGTAAGTCGATGGTATACCTTTCGGCTAAGGCTCCAAGTGCTTGCGCGGCCAGATGACTGTAACCATCATCGACCTGATGAAAGTATTCTACAACGTGAGGCTGATTATTGGCTTGCCTGTGTTTCTCTGCTTTTGTGCGCTTTTTCTCTAAACGTTTAGTTGACACGACTCGGCTCATAACCATTGAGGTTAACCAGCGCATAAGTGCACTCGGATCCATGGTCGCCGCACCGCCCTGCTCTTTAAACTGTTCACTCATATAATCACCGCAACTTAAGGACCAATATAGCCTAACTCAGCAAAATCTCACAACCTGTTCCTGCCAACAGGACATCAACTCTCGCTTTATCGCCTGCACTCAAGAGCTGGTACTCGCTATTAATCCACATTAAACACTTACCCTGGTAGGCAAATGTTTGCTGACTCCACATACCGCCATCGATGGCGGCTTGCCAGGTCTTATCTCCCTTAGCAAGGGCCGCGGCGTTGGCCAATAGAGCCGGCGCATAGACCCTGCCTACCTCATTCAACAGCGCAGTTAAACTTTGCGGTGCGTGCTCCAAAGTATTCCAAGCATCAGCAGTCGGATCAAGCCCACACTGATCTTCCATCAAGCCAGTCCATGCCACCACGCGAGGAGCAATGTCATGTGCGATAGCTCGAGAAGTGGGATCGAAACCTACTAACTGCGTGAGCTGCCCATACAGTGCAAAATCGCAGGCGCCAGGCCGATGCCCCAGCATAAAAGGTTGCTGCTCAAGATGGGATTCCATCGCCGATAAAAACCGTCTATAACTCGCATCAATAAGAGGTGCTGTAACTTTGCTTGAACCCACAACATGGAGGCGACTCACCTGCCTCTCCGTTACGAAGGGTTTAAATTGCTTGAACATCTCGGCGGGCATATCAATCTTTTGAAAGAGTGGCAGCAATGTACCGGCATTGTCAGCATCCTCTGCTGAGGCCCATCGGTAATGGAACATATATTTAGTACACCACTCATCGGCAAAATCTTCTAGTAGGTAATCGATGAAAGCCAGCGCAGGATCTGCAGGAATCACTCTCCGGTCAGTGAACTCAGCATCAAGGCGGCGAATAATGGGAGTAGAATCGCAAACAGCTTTTATCTCTCCGGCCTCATCTAGCATTAAGCAGGTCGGCAATAAGGCCACTTTTGGCAATGCTATTTTCATTCCCGTTAGAACAGCCACTGGGTCATCCCAAATAATTCGATACCTCAAGTGGCGATATCGGAGTAATGCAACCATTTTACGGGTGTATGGCGAGGGAACTGCGCCAATAAGAGTAAGAGTTTTGTCGTGGGACATAAAAGGGTTTCTCCGCCTGATTTAAGTGACGCTAGCATGACTTTTCAATATATTGACATACATACTGCCACCATGTCATCCTTATCTCTATATATTAACCCTACAAGAGAAAAGTATGACTATTAAAAAAACCTACATTTTCCTGTCACTGCTCGTCTTAATCGCTGCTTTGGGTTACGTTAATCGTTCTGCAATAATCATAAAAGTTCTTCCCAATGCTGTAACAAAGGTGATGGCGGGCGATAAAATTGCCGATCTCGGCGATGGTATGCACGTTGCCCTGTGTGGCGCCGGTGGTCCAATGCCAAGTAGCACTCGCTCAGGACCCTGTGTCGCGGTTATTGCGAACAACAAAATGTTTGTAGTCGATGCCGGCAGCGGCGGTTCACGTAATTTAGGTAGAATGGGGTTCAGCACAGGAAGCATAGAAGGCGTGTTCCTGACACATTTCCACTCAGATCACATCGATGGACTGGGTGAGCTATCCATGACTAGATGGGTAACAGGTACGCACAAAGAGGCTTTACCTGTATTCGGCCCAACGGGTTTAGAGTCAGTTGTTGAGGGTTTTAACCACGCCTACGGACAGGATGCGGTCTATCGTCATGCCCATCATGGCGATTCAGTGGCTGCACTCAGCGGTAATGGTATGTCTGCTAAAAGTTTCGACGTGCCCAAAGACGGAACAAAGGTGACCGTGTATGACCAAGGCGGTGTTACCATAGAGATGTTCTCTGTCGACCATAAGCCTATATCTCCTGCTGTTGGCTACCTTTTTACCTATAAAGGGAGAACGGCATTAATTTCAGGCGACACGACAAAGAATACAAATGTTGAGCTATTTTCAAAAAATATTGATTTATTGGTACACGAGGCTCTTTCACCTGAGCTTTTGAGAATAATGAGTGAATCAGCCGACGCTGCAGGAAATTCATCCGTAAGTAAGATTTTTCACGATGTCCTTGATTATCATACAAGCCCTGTCGAGGCAGCTGAAATTGCCCGTGACGCCCAAGCTCAGCACCTGCTTTATTATCATATTGTGCCACCCCTGGATATTCCTGGTCTTGAGACCCTATGGCTACAAGGCGTCGAAGAGATCTTTGCCGATTACACACTTGGGGAAGATGGCACCCTCATATCGCTCCCGGCTAATTCGAAAGAGATAATTAATGTCAAATCTGGAATATAACTATAAACCATTGTTTTTTATATTATAATATGCATTTAATATGTACTATTTTAGGTTTTCTGGTGATTGTTTAAGCACCATAAATATGACAAAATAGAGTGAAGAACTTCCTAAAGTAATATTGACAAACTATTTTAAAGGCTTATGACATGACGCAATCCGAAGAGACTAATCCAGTTGCTCACGAAAAGCCGGACGGAAGACTGCTGCGCAGCGAGCGTAGTCGTCAGTTAATTATTGAGGCCATCATCGAGCTGGTTGACGAAGGTTTTCTAATACCAACTGCGCAACAGGTTGCGGAGCGCGCGGGAGTTGGTATTCGCTCTGTGTTCAGGCACTTTGACGACATGGATAGCATCTTCGAAACCGCCAATAGCATCATCTTTGAAAGCGTGAAACCTCTCTTTGTCGGCGGTGATCGTTCCGGCACGCTTGAGGTCAGAATCTTACATGCCACAGAGCAACTCACTACCGGATATGCATCAACAAGAAATTTCTTTCTGTCCGGGAAAGTCCGCATGTGGAACACCCTAATAGTACAAAAAAATTATCACCTTAATCAGCGCCGTCTGCAAAAGGAGCTAGAAGATTGGATTCCTGAAATTCTCGAATTAACAGAGCAAGGCAAACAGAGCGCCTACGCCTTAGCCTCCTTCGATTATTGGCACAAACTGAGTGATCTACAGGATGTTTCAAAAAAGGATTGCATCGATATTATTTCAAAACAAATAAGCCAATTGTTCCCATAATTTAAAGAAGGCAACTCGCAGTTTTACTAAGTAATGTCCCGTATTTAATGACCGGCGATTCTCAAACAAAACCACACCCGCCTTTTCTAGTGTGATATAAAACTATTATTCAGATGCTTTAATGGTAGGAGAAACCAAATGACAAAAACGGTAGAGTTTTACTTTGATGTGGGAAGCCCTACAGCCTATCTGGCACATAAACGCCTGCAGCAGCTGAAACAACAATATGACTGTATGATTGATTACCACCCCGTTCTTCTCGGCGGCTTATTTAAAGCATCTGGCAATAGCTCGCCCGTCATGGTTCCTGCGAAGGGGCGTTATATGATGATGGATGACCTTCCCCGATTTGCTAAGCTATATGATGTTCCACTAAATAATAACCCTCATTTCCCTATCAATACACTAAACCTAATGAGAGGCGCTGTGGCTGTATTGGACAGCGGGCATTTTGAAACCTACATTGGTGCAGTTTTTAAGGCCATATGGGTCGACAGCAAGAATATGGGGGATATGGATACTGTTATTGAAGTGCTTTCTAATGAGGGCTTAAACGCCTCCGCGATCGTGGAGTCGACTCAAGATGCAGAGGTAAAAGAAAAACTTATCAGCAACACCCAGGCCGCTGTTGAGAGGGGTTTATTTGGCGCTCCGACGATGTTTGTAGACGGAGAAATGTTTTTTGGCCAAGACAGGCTTCAATTTGTAGAAGCTGTTTTGCAACAAAAAGACAACTAAAGCTATGGATCTCCAAAATAATAATAACATTTTAAAGGAAAGTTACATGAGAACGTTTTCTCTCTTTGCCTTAACCTTAGCTCTTAGTAGCAGCGTTATAGCCTCTCAGACACCACAAACAGTTAATCAACAAGCCATCGTCGAGCCCGGTGGTGAATGGTTGAGCTATGGCCGGACCTATCGGGAGCAACGCTTTAGCCCTCTGGATAACATAAATCGCGATAATATTGGCGAACTGGATTTAGCCTGGTCGTTTAAGTTTGATACCGCACGGGGCATGGAAGCAACACCCATAGTTCACAATGGTGTCATATACGTGAGTACTGGCTGGAGTCATGTTCACGCGCTGGATGCGCGAACGGGACAAGAACTATGGCATTACGACGCTAAAGTACCCAAAGCACAGTTAGCCAAGACATGTTGCGGCCCGGTCAACCGTGGTGTTGCCATATGGCAAGACAACGCGAACACCCCTCTGCAAGTCTTTTTTGGCGCTCTAGACGGGCGGTTAATTGCCTTGGATGCGAAGACCGGCGAAGAAAACTGGTCTATTCAAAGTACCCCAACTGACGGTAATTATAGTGTCACCGGTGCCCCACGCATTGTTAAGGGCATGGTCATTATCGGCAACGGTGGTGCTGAATTAGGCGTGCGCGGTTACGTTAGTGCCTATGATGTTAATACCGGCGAGATGAAGTGGCGCTTCTACACCGTGCCTGGTAACCGCAATAAACCTCAAGAGAGCCCTGCCCTAGAGGCGGCGCTTGAAACCTGGAGCGGTGATGAATGGTATAAGCTTGGTGGCGGTGGCGGCACTGCTTGGGACTCATTGGTTTTTGATCCAGAGTTAGACTTACTCTACATCGGCACCGGTAATGGGTCGCCCTGGAATCGAGATCTACGCAGCCCTGGTGGTGGCGACAACCTCTATCTAAGCTCAATAGTCGCGCTGCGCCCGGATACGGGTGAGTATGTCTGGCATTATCAAGTAACGCCTGCAGATAACTGGGATTACACTGCAACACAGCAGTTAGTATTAGCAGAATTAGAGATAAATGGTGAGCCGCGCTCCGTGATTATGCAGGCACCAAAAAATGGCTTCTTTTATGTTTTAGATCGTAAAACGGGAGAGCTACTGTCAGCCGAGAAGTTTGCTAAGGCCACCTGGGCCACACATGTCGACATGGGAACAGGCCGACCTGTGGAGAGTAAATTTGCTGACTACCAAAAGAATGGCGGCAGCTACATTTGGCCATCTCCCTATGGCGCTCATAACTGGCAGCCTATGTCTTTTAGTGCCAAAACCGGTCTTATGTATATTCCAGCGCAGAGCATTCCTGCTTACTTTAGCGCCGTGGAAGAAGTCATGTACCGAGTGAATCGCTGGAATACGGGCGTGGATTTGAATACTAATCGTGACCCAAAAAGCTGGGTTGCAGCCAGAGCATCTATGGATGCGCTAATTTATGGTGAGCTAGTGGCCTGGGACCCTATTAAGAAACAACGGGCCTGGCAGGTACAGCACGCTAAACCATCCAACGGAGGCATTTTAAGTACCGCTGGAGATTTAGTTTTTCAAGGTACCTGGGATGGTACCTTTGCCGCTTATGATGCCTATGACGGTGAAAAACTTTGGCAATACAAGTCTGACAGCGCTGTTCTTGCGGGCCCAATGACGTTTGAGCTTGATGGCGAGCAATATGTCGCAGTTGCGCAAGGCAGCGGAGGAACGGTCATGATAACCGTTGGCGATGAACTTCAGCGCAACAAAACCAATCAAAATAAACTCCTGGTATTCAAAAAGGGACAGTTTAATCAAACAAACCCAGTGGCTAATGAGAAGCTAACGACCATTAGAGCGCTTGGTCACGCCGCTAATACAGACCCTAATTTGATCAAGCTGGGCGAGTCAATCTACCACAACAACTGCGCCTCCTGTCATGGCATTAATGCCTTAAGCAACTACGTTGTGCCAAACCTTCGGTATATGAACGAACAAACTCACAGTGATTTCGCATCAATAGTCATTGGTGGCGCACGTACCCACAAAGGAATGATCGGTTTTTACGAGACACTTGGAGTGGATGATGTCGACGCTATACATGCCTATCTAGATGACAAACAGCAGAACTTGCCTGACCGGCTTGAGCTTACTTTTTTACAAAAAATTGAGTATTGGTTTAACTTCTGGATGGCCAAACTAGGAGCAATGTTCCCAGAACTTTTAAATGCGACTCGCTCTTTCATAATGTAGTGACGTAAAAAAACCTGGCTAGCGTTATCTACTAGTCAGGTTTTTTACGTCAACAACATGCTACAGCATTAACTCGCCACTTTTAGCGTGCGTCCTGACTATCTCAGGGCAATTAAAGCGCTCGCCATAGTTGTCGGCAAGCTCATCACAGCGAGCCGCGAATTTATTAAACCCATAGGTGTTTACGTACTGAATCAGACCCCCGGTATGAGCTGGCGCGCCAATCCCCATAATCGAGCCGATATTGCCATCTGCAACCGATCTCAAAACCCCAGTTTCAAGGCATTTAAGCGCCTCAATCACTTGACGGAACATTAACCGATCCTTTATATCTTCGTCAGACACACAGGTAGCTTCTTTGTAGTACAGGTCATATAACCCGGGCCAGATATTCTTTGATCCATCAGCATGGTATTCATAGTATCCGCCACCGTGATGACGGCCACCACGGCCATTATCAGTAATCATATCTTTGATCACACGGCGAGTAACATCTCCGTTACCCCATTTGTCCTCAACACCCATATCTGCCCAGGTTTCTCCAGCCTTACGAGCCAGTTCCAAGCTAGTCTCGTCGCCGACCTGTAGAGGCCCCACGGGCATCCCTATAGCCTTACCCATATTATCAATTTTGACTGGATGAACGCCCTCGGTGAGAAGTTGTAAACCCTCATCCAGATAGGTACCAAAGGTTCGTGAGGTAAAGAAACCCAGAGAATCATTAACCACAATAGGCGTTTTACGAATCTGCTGCGTAAAATCAAACGCCTTAGCCAAGGCCTCATCACTGGTCTTATCACCCACAATAATCTCAATAAGCGGCATTTTGTCCACCGGGGAGAAGAAGTGGATGCCGACGAAGTTCTCTGGCCTTACAGCCGCTTCTGACAGCTTAGTAATGGGCAGCGTTGAGGTGTTTGAACCCCAAAAGCCATCTTCTGACAGGTACTGCTCAGTATTAGCGATAATCTTATTTTTTAGCTCAACATTCTCAAAGACAGCTTCTATTATTAGATCACAGCCCCTTAAGTCCTCATCTTGGGCCGTGGGTGTAATAAGCTTTAACAAAGCATCTGCCTGCGACTGAAACATCTTTCCACGTTTCACCGCTTTGTTCACTAAGGTTTCAGAATAAGCCTTGCCCTTGTTCGCAGCTTCTTGAGTCATATCCTTTAATACTACCTCAATGCCCGCCTTGGCAGAAACATAGGCAATACCCTGGCCCATCATACCTGCACCCAAAATACCAACCTTACGTGTGGGACTCTTTTCAACTCCCTTCGGCCGACTGGCACCTGCGTTAATCTTACCCAACTGGAAGAAAAAAGCTGTAATCATGTTTTTTGCCACTGGCCCAGTAACAATCTTGATAAACTCACGACCTTCGATGCGCAACATAGTATCGATATCAAACATAGTAGACTGGAAGGCAATGTCCATCGCGGCGGTCATTTGCGGCATTAAACCGCGAGTTTGTTTATGCAACATAGTTGGCGCCATACCGGCAAACTGTGCGTTACGCGGTGAATTAATGGCCCCACCAGGGATCTTAAACCCCTTCTTGTCCCACGGCTGATCACAATGATCTTGATTTTCAAGAATCCACGCTTTAGCACTCGGTATAAGATCATCAATTGAATCAACTAATTGATCGATCAGGCCACCGGCTAATGCCTTTTCCGGCGTTAGTCGCTGACTTTTCAATATAATGTCTAACGACTTTTCCACACCAATCAGTTTGGTTAAGCGAACCACACCTCCACCAGCGGGGTAAACGCCTATCGCGCACTCAGGAAGACCGATCTGTACGGATTTATGGTTGTAGGCAATACGATGGTTACAGGCAAGTGATAGCTCATAACCACCGCCTAAGGCGGCACCATTAATGGCAGCAACAACCGGAACAGGAAGTTTTTCTAAGCGCCTAAAATGTCCCTTAATAAGCTCTCCATTAGTAAACAGAGCCTCGCCATCACTAGCATCAATTAACACTAACTCGTTAAGATCGGCACCAGCAAAGAACACCTTTTTCGCCGAGACAAATACGACACCCGACAAACCTTCCTCAGCCTCTAAGCGACCCACTGTTTGGTCCATGGCGCCGGTGTATTCCGCATTGATCGCATTGACAGGTCCAGTCATATCCATTGTCACAGTGACAATAC
>Ga0257121_1002283_pt1 | contig 13692 bp, 7 predicted proteins | sample SI106_100metaG_FD_190180 | JGI IMG/M metagenome (GOLD analysis project Ga0257121, IMG submission 190180) | Marine microbial communities from Saanich Inlet, British Columbia, Canada - SI106_100 | ecosystem: Environmental > Aquatic > Marine > Inlet | place: Canada: British Columbia | collected... | reverse complement strand
AAGTGTAAGAACAAACAGTATATTAAAGAATTCATACATCTACACAATTTACAGTAAAGGAAAGATTAGAGAAAACAGAATTAACAGAAGTTTTGATTCTAAAATTGAAAATATTAAATACATCTTCAAATATTCTGAGTAAATCTTGTAAGTTTGAAAAAAAAAAATGATTACAGGAATCTTAGTTTTATTAGTTTTATTTCTTTTGGTAAGGATAATCAGAAAGAATTGGAAGAAAATAATGGGAACCATAGACAATTTAATTTACAGTAGTAATTCTGAAAAATTATCAGAAAAATATAAATCATTACATCTATTTAAATCTTTTCTTGGTATATGTATAATTCTAAATATTGTTTTATGTATAATAGGATGTTTTATTATTTGGGAGAGATTTCTATCTCCTTTTTATTACCCAATTTTAATTTTATATACTTTGATTAATATCTATGTACTTATAAATATTCAAATGATGGTAGGTTTTTTATTTGATTTGAATAAAAAAACAGACAACTAATACGGTCACGGTCTAATGTCCAATAAAATTTACGATTTACACATCTTGATTTACTAAACGACATCTCCCCCATACTTTTGGAGTTAGTCGATTAAATCGAATATTCTCACGAAAACATCACATGTATTTATGTAGTACTATTAGAAATATAATATTAGTCGGAACCCCTATGTTCTAACATTCAAGATTGAAACCAATTCATAGTACTTAATGGAATAGTTAAAGTGAATGGTAACACTTAAAAATCAATCACAAAAATTTACAATTTAAATAAGGAAGTTTTCGAAACACAAAGTTGGGCACCAAATCACTCAACCGTTATCGACTTAGCTAAATTTCTTGGCTTAACCTTGTTGAAAATCTAATATTTCTTAACTACATTAAATGTTTTTTGGACTATCGAACCATCTTTCCTGTGCAAATGCATATTATAAGCTGCTGACCTCCAATTATTAACCGTCAACTTTACAGATGATTGACTATTGGTGATTTTTTGTTCTACAATTAGTTCACCCAACATGTTATATACTTTTATACTTGTAGCATTTGTTCTAAAATCAATAGTAAGTTGCTTACTAGCTGGGTTTGGATATATCTGCAATTCTCCTTGTTCAAAGCCTAAATTCTCTAAACCTGTAATACAAGAATCAACAAAAACCCAAATATCTTCTTTAACAATACAATCATTAGAGTCTTTTGCTGAAAGCAAATACCATGTATCTTCCGTTGGATCATCGATTAAACTACTACCTGTCGACCCATTATTCCACCAATAGTAAGAAAAGCCTGTACTACCTTCAAGTAAAATAGTTTCCCCTAAACAAATTTCAGCTGGGCTAGGTGAAGAATATATAATAAGTTGTGGAGATTGATAAAAATCCAATACCGTAACCACAATACTATCACAAAGATTATTTGCTACTAAAACATCAGTATATTGTCCTGGAGTATCGTAAACATTCGAACCAACTACAATGCTATCACCATAACAAATATTAACTTCATTGTAACTAGAAAAAGGCATAAACTCAATATCATAATAGAAATAGTAATATTGGTTACCCGCTACTGAAGAAGTAATACTTACCGGACCTGAATTAAACGGATAAGCGAAAGTTGCTGTATCTGCATTACCTCTGTATAACCCAGAATTACCTCCATTTATTCCTAACTGATAATCAGTACCAATAGGTAATGTAAAGTTAAAATTTAGATTTTGAATTCCTGGGTAAACATTATGTGTTACAGATTCTAAAACCAGTCCATTACTGTCCCTTAATTCAAAAGTAACTATATTGGTATCCAAAGCATATACATTAGCTGATTTTATAAGTGTCGCAACTGATGCATCCAATAATAAATGTCCATTGTAATTGCTAAATGCCCCTGGTCCATTTACTGTGTCTAATATTCCACCATTAATGCTTGCATAGTTAGCTGTTTGCACGGTTAAATTAGTTGTTACTATACTATCACAACTATTGCTAGAAACTAATGTATCATAATAAGTCCCAGTGGTAAAATAAGTACTAGTACCAAGCATAATAGAATCTCCAATACAAATCGTTTGGTTGTTTATGCTAGATCCAGCTGAAATTGAAAGAATAGTTAAGTTAGTGGTAACAATGCTATCACAACCTGCAATAGTTTGCAATGAATCAACATAAGTACCTGCTGTATCATATATATTGCCATTGATAGTATAAGTTTCACCAATACAAATTGTCTGATTGTTTGAATAAGAAGTATTTGGGTGAACTATTAAATTAGTAAACACTAAACTATCACATCCAATGGAAGAAGTTAAACTGTCAGTATATAATCCTGTTGTATTATATACATTTCCAGCAACGGTAATACTTTCACCATCACATATAGAATAGTTGGTTGGTTGAGAAGATTGTTTTACTTCAATATCATAAAAGAAATAATAATAATTTCCTCCAGCGCTTGAAGATGTTACGCTAGCTAATGAACCAAAATTATAGGGATAACTTACTCCTGAATTATGTCTGAATAAATTATTACTACCACCATTCACTCCAAGTTCATAATCCGATCCAGCAGACATTAAATAATTAAAATATATTCTATGTCCTCCAGGAATAACATTAACAGTTGTATCGGATAATACATTACCATTAATATCTCTTATCTCAAAAGTTGTTAATGTGGTATCTTGAGAATATATAACTGCTGATACTAATTCAGAAGGCATATAACAACTCAATTCTAAACTTTGCTGACCTGAATAAAAATTACCTCCTCCAACTGCATTATTAGGAATACCTCCAAAAATAGAATTAAATTGAGAATAGATTGTTAAGTTAGTATGTACAATACTATCACATCCAAAAGAACTTATTATTGTATCGGTATAAGTACCAGTAGAGTTATAAACTGAGCTTCCTACTACTCTACTATCTCCATCACAAATTGTTATGTCCTGATAAGTAGGAGTTTGAACGGTAAGATTTGTAGTAATAATACTATCGCATCCTGCAGAATTAACTAAAATATCTGTATAAGATCCTGTTACTATATATGCGTTAGACCCAACCTCTACACTATCTCCATCACAAATAGTTATATCATTTATAACTGAAGAAGCAGAAGTACTTAAAACAGTTAAATTTGTAGTAATAATACTATCACAACCGTTAAAAGCAAGTAAAGTATCTGAATACACTCCTGTTGAATTATATGTGCTATTTCCAACAACTACAGATAGTCCGTTACAAATAGTGTCTGTTATTGAAGTATAGGAATTGGTAGAACTATCACAAACACAAGCACTGTGGAAATCAATATTTGTCCAATCGTTTTGTGATAAAACTATCCATTGAGAGTTCACTGGATCTGTTCCAGCAGCATTTGTCCAAGATGTATCTCCTTGAGATATTGGACATTTCCTAACTAATGTGTGGTTACGTGTTCCAGCTCCAATTCCTGCAACATTCCAACCTTGTCCTGGATCTGCATCCCAATCCCCTATCCAATCCAAAATAACGTATCCTCCAGCAATAGGTCCAACAGGAGATGGTGGTTCTAAACCGTAAACCAAAGCCATTCCATCATTACCATTACTTAAAGAACCATAATACATATCAGCAACCGCTATAATAAATGGATCAGCAGATGGATGAACAACCACATAAACATCATTAGGCAATACAACAGCTCCAGTATCAAAATCTACCCAAAATTCATATACTCCATTATAATTTGTAGATGAACTATTTACCCTAGCAAAAGCGTAATTAGTTAAATCTACAGTATCTGAAGTTGGATTATATATTTCAAAATATTTATTATTACTACTTCCCTCAGCATATTCTGAGAAGAATAGATTCTCAGCTGGAGGTAATGGATAAACACAGCCTCCATCATCACAAGTAGCGAGCGGATCATAATTTGTTGCTAAAGAATCGATACAGCCATAAGTAATTAAGCAAGAGCCATCATCACATGTTGCTAAACTATCATAATTACATGCTAATGAATCGGTACAACCATCGGGAGAAATACAAGAGCTGTCATCAATTGTTGCTGTTGGGTTGTAATTACAGGCTAAAGAATCTGTACAGCCAGGAACTGGCATTACATTAATAATCCCTGTCATTCCTATACCAACATGAGGATCACATTGATAATCATATGTGCCAGCCATAGTAAATACCCACTGGAAAGACCATGGAGCCCCAGCAACACCATTACCAAACCCTTCAGGATTATTAGGGAAAGTTGCTTGAGTGGCGTTTACATTATGGGATCCAGCAGTATTATTCCATGTTACAGTATCACCAACAGTAATAATTAAACTAGAAGGAGAAAATGTGCTCCCTACAGTATTAATTATGTGTGAATTTTGAGCAATTCCTAGAAATGGAATACAAAATAAAAAAAATAGTAATTTTTTCATGATTTAATGTTTTAAGATTACAAATATAGTTTATTTATTCAATTATTATTCTTTTCTCCACCATTCCATCATTATAAATATAAAAGAGTGGTTCGTTCTTTGTTCCTCTTATTTCTTTACCTAAAACATCAGTAATCTTAATAAGAATCCTACGGGAACTACTAGCAATATCATGTGTCCCAGTGATACTAATTGTAAAGTTTATATTTGCAATACTATCACATCCAGATGAATTAAGTAAAGTGTATGAATAATCTCCTGTTGACAATAAATTTAAACCATTCCAACTTATACTTATGCTAGAAACAAGGGTGTCGTATGATGCTGAATTATAATTACAACTACCATCATTTGTATTTGCTAGTGGATCATAGTTGCAAGCAAATGGATCAGTACACCCTAAAATTTCATAACAATTTCCGCCCAGGTTATTATCAATCCATATTAATCTATCACCAATCCAAGTTTTAAAGAAATTAAGTTCATCCTGATAAGTGTTGCCAACATAATAATTAGGCCAAACATAAGCGCCTAAGGTTGGCCACTGCTGAAAATTTCTTTGCTGTGCATCATTTAAATAAAACGCCATACTATCAATAAAGGTAAAAATTGAGTCTTGATGAAAACTCCTATCGCGCAAATACTCCCATCTGCATTTTAATTTATTTTGATAAATAGTATCATCCAAAAGTCTTTCAAACCAAAAAGGATTATTATCTCCACAGCCACCATTTACTTCCCACCCAGTTGTAATTCCTCCATCACAATAATCAGCATTCCCAAAAGCCAAATTATAATCCCAGAATGGTCCCATTGTTAGCTTACCTCCATTATCATCCCTATCTTTATACATATAAGTACTTAATCTGTATCCATCAATATTTTTTGAAAGTTCATTTATTATATATAAATCAATAAAAGAGTTTACATCAATATATTTAGAATATCCTATTAAGCTATCAGTAAAATTTGGACCAGCTAAAGCATATTCAAAACTATCCATAAAATGCTCAATATAATCTAACTGTTGTGGTAGCATTACAGACGCATCTGGATAATGATATTGAATATATAAATTATTGCCACCAATATTAGGGAAATCTGAAAGCCAATCTGCTCCTCCTGTTCCCGTATACTTATCCACCTTAATTATATATCCACCAGTTAAACTATCACCAGCTAAATCATCAAAATCTAGTTTGGCAATATCTACTCTATCATTATCTCTTTTTATCTTCTCCATTAATATATAAATACCTTTATAATCTCCATTTATTACAAGTTCACAATAAACGGTTCTTGGTGCATAACGCCCCATTTTCCTTCCTAAATCAAAAGTTAGAAAATTACGCATTAAAGCTTTATCTGAATAAGGAGCATATAATATCCAATCATTCTCTACAGGCATACCTAAAAGTGAAACATTATTATTGTTTCCAATTGAATCTTGTGTTTCTAAAGCATAAGGTTTTTTAGGAAAAGATTGTGAGCTACTACCTCTGTATTCTATGCTAATTTTACCATTATAATCATTAAAAGGGTCATTTATTGAATTAATGACCCCAAACCCATTATTAATTATTCCCATATCGCAGACAATTCTTGGGTCATCTACAATAGTTTGTCCATTAGTATTAATTACTACAATTGGTAAATTTGAAGCAGTAAATATCAGAGGTGGTTGAAACCAAGAAGGAGCTGGCCAATAATTAGTAGATGTAGTGTTTATTCCTAATGAAAGGAAAATACGGCCTGTTAAATCAGAAGATGATATATTATCATTATGTACTTGTACAGACAATACATTATTTCCTTGATTTAGAATAGTACTTAATAATTGGCTATTTATTACAAATTGATCAGGATTTACTCCTTGATACATTTGTGCCTCATGTAGTGAAGATGATCCTTGAGTATATAATGGATGATCGCCTACGCTTCCAATATTTGCCCTTGCAATCTCTACATTATTTAAATACGCAACAAAAGCATCATCATAATCAACATGCAAAATTGCAGCTGCAATTTCAGTGGCATCAATAATTGTAAATGTTTTTCTTAAATAAAGTGATGTTACAGAATTGATAATAGTATTATCATCTCCATCTCCATAGCCAACACCTCCCTGCCCTTGTAACCATGTAGCATCATTAAAAGCTAATTTCCGCCAATTAGTATCTGGTTCATATGTACCTTCAAAATATTTCCAAATATCATTATCAAAAACTACTGTTTCCCAATGATCAATATTTTGTGAAAATGTAAAAATTGGTAGGAATGCTAAAAAAAAGATGATTTTTTTCATTCAATAATAATTTGCTTCTCTACTGTTCCATCATCATAGATGTAAAAGAGTGGTTCTTTCTTTTTCCCTTCTGTTTCTCTTCCTAACACATCTATTTTTCGTAAAAGTTCTTTTTTTGCAGGATGTTCCTCAATACCTGTCGCACTACAATCATCACTAAAATAATGTTGAAAGTCTATATTGCCATTTGCTACTGTCCAATTGGCTGTTGACCATATTGCATTATCTACATTAATACAAAAAAGGTTAGGATTAGTTTGTAAATTAAAAGAAGTAAAATTAGTATTATTTCCATTCCTTAAATCAAGAATTGTAAGTTGATTCTCCTGACACCATAATGCATGTAAATCGGTATTATTACTAATATCTAGGCTAGTAAGTTGATTATAACTACAGTCTAAATCAGTTAAAGAGGTATTATTGCCAACATTAAGACTTGTAATTTGATTGTAGTGACACTCTAAATCAATTAACGATATGTTATTACTTATATCAAGATTAGTAAGTAGATTATTTCTAGTGTAAAGATAAAGTAATGCGGTGTTCTGACTTATATCGAGACTAGTTAATTGATTAACTTGACACTCAAGATAAGTTAAAGATGTATTCTGAATTACATCAAGGCTGGTGAATTGATTATTACCACAACTCAAAATAGTTAAAGCAATAAAATCTTCTATTCCTGTTAAATCAGAAATGTTTTGGTTAGAAACATCTAAATAAGCTACTGTATCAATAGCAGAGGTAAATACATTATCATTTAGTGCAATTCCATCACCCATTCCATTTGCTTCTAAATAATTTTCAAAATTATCATCTGGAACATAAGTAAGCGGTGGTGTTGTAGAACCAAAACAAGTAGTTGTTACTTGCCAAGTTGGGTTGTTATTCAATGTTCCATTATTTCCGTTTACTGAGAAGTCTGTTGCAGTTGTTCCGATTCCATCATTTAGTCTCCAATATCCTGCTAAGCTATTATAATTAGGATGTGTTAAATCTACTGTAGTGCACATCCAGTTTGTAATAGTTGAACCAGATAAAGTAGCATCCCATAATCTTACTTCATCTGCGCTTCCTTGCATAGGAAAACTACTTGTTTGATAATCTAACGAACCTATTTTAAAAGATTGACTTACATTTGTAATAATTCCATTTGCAGTAGTGCTATCTACCATACTCCCGTTTTTATACAGTTTTATATAACTACCATCATATGTAAAAGCTAAATGTTGCCACTGTCCTATATCTAAAATATTGTTTGCTACAACATCAAAATTTATTCCTGCAGAATTTCTGAACCTAGCTTCTACATTTGTAGAGTTTTGTAGTTGAAGTAAAAAGAAATCTGCATCAGAATTATTACGAAAACCAAAGAAACCGCTATGTGAAGCATCCATCTGAGGATTTATCCATCCACTAATTGTAAATTCAGTTTTATTAGCAATTATTGAAGAAGCATTTGATATTTCTACATAATCCAAAGTAGCAGAATTAAATGCTAATTCGTAATCGGTTTGTGCTATTCCAATAAATGGAATACAGAGTATTAGTATAAGTTTCTTCATAGTTTAGTTAATTATTAATTTCTTTTCTGTTGTACCATCATCATAAATGTATAATAATGGCATATTTGGCTTTGGAATAATACTTCTACCAAATATATCCAATACTTTTATTAGTTTTCTTTGGTTACTGTAATCTTCAATTTCTGTAGCATTACAATTTGAACTAAAATTTGTCCAGCTATCAATTGCCCAATTATATTCTGCGGCGGCAACATCATTTACATCAATACAAGCTAAGGAAGGGTTATTTATAGAATTAAAATACCATAATCCAGAATTATTTCCATTTCTAACATCAATATAAGTTAGTTGATTACTTCCACAGGATACCTCAAAAAGTTGAGCATTATTACTCAAATCAAGAAATAACAATTGATTAGAATGACAGAATAAATCCTTTAAAGAAATAAAACTAGCAATTCCAGTTAAATCAGCTATTCCTAAGTTATTAATATACAATGATGATACAGTATCAATAGCCATAGTTTCAATATTATCATCTAAAACAAAATCATAACCTAAGTTAATTAATTCTTGTTCAAAATTATCATCAGGAATATAAGTAAATTGTCCAACTACTAACAGGGGAAGGAAAAGCAGTAAAAGTAATGTTTTTTTCATTATTCAAGTATTATTTTCTGTTCGACAATACCATCATTATATTTATAAAACAGAGGTTTATTTTTAATAATTCTGCTTTGTTGGCCTTTCAGGTTTAGTATTGAAGAAAGTCGCTTATTATCTTTCACCTGAAAAGTAGATGACAAAATACAGCTTGCACTAAAATAATGATGGCCATCAATGTTTCCTGATTGACCATTCCAAACGGACCAAGTAGCATTAGCCAATGAAACATCAACAACATTAATACAATTTAAGCTAGAATTACCCCAAGTAAACAAATAATTTAAATTCAATTGATTACTAATATCTAACTGAAAAAGTTGATTTTCAGAACAAGACAGCCAATTTAATTGAGGATGAGCCAAAAGTAAAAGAGAAGCAATATCATTTCCTGAACAACTTAAATGCTTTAAAGAAATATTATCACTCAAATTATCAATTGTAGTTAGCTGATTATTATCACATACCAATACATACATATCTATTCCAGCAACATCTAAATCAGAGAGATTATTGTCATTACACCATAATTCTGTTAAAAATATATTATTACTAATATCCAATGCAGTAAGTTTATTTTTAGTGCATTCAAAATAAAGTAAGGAAGTATTTTGACTTACATCAATTTCAATAAATTCATTATAACTACATTTAAAAGTTTGCAAGTTCAGATGACTACTAATATCAATTTCAATTAACTGATTATCTGAACAATCTAAATAACTAAGATAGTTATTGGTTAAGCTCAAAGTATCCATATTATTAGATGAACAATCCAAATAAGTAAGAGATTGGAATGCAGCTATACCCACTAAAGATTGGATATTACAAGCAGGAACAATTAAGGAAGTAAGTGTATCAATTCTTGAATTAAGCACAAAACCATCAACCATATTATCAAGACCTAAATTAACCAAAGCTAATTCAAAATTCGAATCAGGTATTGTAGTAACTTGAGCATACCCAAAAAAAGGAAAACATAAAAATATAAGTTTTATCTTGTTCATTATTTTTTTATAATTTGTTTAGTAAATACTTCTCCTTCAATATTTAGGCTTACGAAATAAATACCAGATTTCAAATCTGCAATATCTAATTGAATACTATTACTTCCTTGTTTAAATTCAATCTTTTTCATTTTTTTCACTATTCTTCCTAACTCGTCATAAATTAAAACTCCTGTAATTGATGATTTAGTTAAAGTAAATTCAAGATTTGCTTTATTAGTAAAAGGATTAGGGAAAATATTAAATTCAAAAGATGGAGTATTAATAGTATTAATACCCAACACATCACCAACAGAAGTAAGATTAATTTGATAAACTCCATTACCAAAAGTTCCTATTACTAACAATCCATCCGATTGCCTATAAGTGATATATTCTACAATAGTTGCCCCAAAAGTAGTATGCCCAATTTGTTCCCAAACTGTATTCTCACCATCCAAATTAGAAGTCCCAAATAAGCCCACCGTAGTTCCTACCAAATACAAAGTATCACTCCCTAATGGAATAATAGCAGCTGTTCTGCAGGATGGTCCATTCCCTGAACCAGTTGCATATTGTTCTAGATTTCCTGCAACTTTATGCCAATTCTGACCAGCATCCATACTATGAAACAAAGAATAAATACTATAATTAGAAAACACAATCAAAATTTCATCAGCATTTGTAGGGTTAATAGCTATATCGGTACAATATGAACCTTGTGGGGCAATGGGAGGAATATCGGGCAACTGAACAAGAGTAGGATCACCAACATTAGCATTATCAACTCTGTATATACGCTTAGCTTGAGTTCCAACATACAATATATTAGCCGGACTAACTGAAGAGGAAAGTACAGAAATTTTCCGGCCTGTAGGGGATAAAGTATCTGAAAACATTTCCCATCCTAAATCTGATTTTTGATGTGAACTATTGTATAAAATATTGCTTAAATCATTATTTCTCCATAATTTATTGCCTTCAGCCCAATAGATAACATTATCATCATTTGCATCCATTTTCATTGGATTCATCCACATGTACTTATTACTATCACATGAGGCAGGGTCTAATCTTTGAAAAGCAAGTCTGGTAGCATTAGTATCTAACTTCATTTTATACATTACTCCTCTTTGGATTGTTAAATAAAAATCTTCTTCATTATCAGCAATACCAGCATGCGATCCATCCCCATTAAAAGGCATATTCCAAATAGCATCTGTTTCGTCTGTAAAAGTCACCCTACTACCATTATCCTGCAAACCACCTTGCAAAACTTCAGAATTTGCATTTTTACTGATTGCAACTGTGTACAGTTGAGTAGTATTATAGCCATTATTTAACGATTCCCATTCCACTGTATCTTTATATATATCTTGTGTTTTAAAAATACCACCATCATTTCCGTTAACCATAATATTATCATTAGAGGGTAAGTACAAAATAACATGTTGATCGGGATGATGATTTGGGTATGATCCCCAATTCCCATCACCCTCAGAAGAACCTACTCTGTATCCTCCAATAATTGAAGTATTGTTTGAAGTAGTAAAACCATCTGTTGAACGCCATAAATTAGTACCCCCTATTATTACTAAATTAGCATCAGTTGGATGGACACTCACCACTAAATCGTATGAGCCTTGCGCATTAAAATTATCAAAGGAAGAATTTTGATTTGTTGGTATATTGGCTGATAAATCAGTCCATTGGCCTCCATTACCACTGCCATCTCCTGAAATATATTCATATTTCCAAAGGGAAGTCCAAGTCTCACCACCAAAAAATACATCAGTATGCTGGCCATAACCAGTAGTTTCAGCTGCTAAAAAATAAATCTCATTTTCATTTGCAGGATTAATACCAATGACAACTCTACTATACACTGGTGAAAACAATGAATCTGTTATATTAATCCAATTCTGCCCATCAACTGAGCGCCATATTCCTTTGTCGCTACAATTACTACTAATAGTAGCATATACAGTTCCTTGAGCTGTAATATCAACATCAGTATATTGATAGTAATATTGATTAGGCCCCCCTAATTGTTTAGTCCAGTTGAGACCACCATCTTCTGATCTATAAATATCTCCTCTTGTCGCCACATACACAACATCCAAACTGTCATTACTCACATCCGTTTTTATACTAAAAGTAAAATCAAAATCACCATCCAAAACAGTTGGAGTATTTGAGGTTGTAATAGGTAAAGAATCCCAACTTAAACCACCATCAATAGACTTCCATATACCATTACCATAAACTGAAACATCACTTAAATAAGACCCCCTATTTTCACCAGTCCCAAAATACCATACATTTTCTTTTCCCACTCTTTTATCTTGTGTTAAACACGAAATCCTATGTTCTTGACCAACCTTAGTAGTCATATTCCAAGAAGCACCTGCATCCACAGAACGAAACATCCCTCCTGTTGCACCTCCTGCTAAGATAGTATTTTCACTTAACACGTCAAAAGCTAATGCTCTAGTACGTCCTCCAACATTATAAGGCCCTCTATGTTTCCAGTTTGCTTTTGGCATAGCAGATGACTTTGGTAAAGTTTTTGCAAAAATCATTTCTTTTTGTCTTATATTTTTTGGAATCTCACCTGTTGCAGGATCAATAAGTCGAATTCTTTCCCAAACTACTCTTTCTGCAGGATTATCAGAAGCATACATAACTAATTTTTTTTTTGGCTGAGTGCAAGAAGATAAAATAGTTAGTCCTAATGCGAAAAGTAAAATTTTATTCATTTTATTAAAGTTTTATTGTGGTAAAAGTAAGGAATTTGTTTTTAGTCAGCAGAGGCTAGTTATTACTTGCTATTTATTGTTTTTTAAATTATCATCTAACTAGTAATATCCAATATTACGTTAACTATTGAGTCAATTATGTAAATTATCGTATATCTCTTTACCGAATACAACAAGTGAGTTATTGCAATTAATGTTACTAATTCACTATTAATAAAGTTCTTTTTTATATATTTTTATTCTTATAACAATTAAAGAATCGTATCGTCAAGTGATATAAAAAAAGCCTGAGCAAATACTCAGGCTTTATAATATTAAGAATTAATTAATTTCTTACTGAAGAATCAATTTCTTATTAATGATACTATCATTAGTTTCTATTTCTAAGAAATAGATTCCTTTAGCATTATTAGTAAGATCAATCTGCTTAGCATACTCTCCAATGAACTGTTGCAGGTTATCATTTATTAACTCTTCTCCTATTATATTTAAGATTCTTACTTTCAAGTTCTGCTTAGTATCTGAAGTGAAGCTGATATTAAATACATCTCTTGAAGGATTAGGATAAATACCTAAGTTATTGATAGATGTATTGCCTTCAACTTTAATAGTAGTTGGTTGACTCCAGAAGATTGGAGATGTCCAACCTGCAGAACGGTAAGTTCCTCCTGTTGGGTCACACCAAGTTCTAGCTGATGCTCTATAATTTTGTCCTGGAGTTAATCCATTCTTATTCTTAGTAAGTGCTGGATAGAATACTCCAAAGCCACCAGCAGTTGTCCAAGCACCACCAGTTGTATCTGGTCTTAACTTAATACGTGCAAAACTATAAGCTGCTGTAGTATCCCAAGTAAATGTAGCTTTTGTAGTTGTTGGCGTAGTAACTGCAAAGTTAATTACACCTTGACACTCATCTTCTGTAGTGAAGTTTTGGATAGTAGACCATCCTGAAGTACCACCACCACAATACCAAGCTTTCATATAATAATCATATGTAGTTGATGGAGAAAGACC
>Ga0257121_1002268_pt1 | contig 13737 bp, 12 predicted proteins | sample SI106_100metaG_FD_190180 | JGI IMG/M metagenome (GOLD analysis project Ga0257121, IMG submission 190180) | Marine microbial communities from Saanich Inlet, British Columbia, Canada - SI106_100 | ecosystem: Environmental > Aquatic > Marine > Inlet | place: Canada: British Columbia | collected... | reverse complement strand
AAGAAGTAGTTGCCCCAGTACTCCAACTATATGAACTAAAACCTAAAGGACCATCCATTACAACAGTATCACCTTGACAAATAAATACAGAATCAGGAGTGGATAAAGTAATTGGAATCACACCAGCATAAATAGTAACAGGATCTGATTGACAGCTAAGTCCGTTAGATGTCATACAATCAACATAATAAGTTCCAGGAGTATTGACAGTTAATACAGAATTTGTAGAAGCTCCATTACTCCAGCTATAAGTAGAAAAACTACTTGGAGCTGTTAAAACAACAGAACCATTACACAATGAGAATCCTGTGGTCGAAATGTTAGTATTAAGAACTTCAATATACATAGTGTCTGACCAGATTTGTCCACTGCTGTCAGTAATAACTCCTACTACATAAGTAGATTGAGTTGGAGAGTAATTAAGTGTGTCTCCTACTCCAATCATCTGACCGGAATTTACGTCATACCAACTAATACCAGAAGCGTAATATCTTACTGATTCTTGATTTGCTGACCAAATAGTTGCATTTCTTCCAGAAACAACAGCAGCGCTTGTTCCTAATAAGTTATGAATGCCCTGAACAGACGGATTAGTATGTAGGGGTTTATCAATAATATGATTATCAATTACATTACTTCCTTCATAAAGCACCACTTGAGAGGTAACTGGGATGGTAGTAGAATAATAAGGAACAGCATCAAATGTCAAAACAAATTTTCTGTTTGGTGCATTCCCAATAGTTTGATACACTACTTGACCTCCAGTTGAAGGATTTAAATCTTCCCAAGAAAGCATAATACAATCTCTTGGTACATATCCTATTGAGTCTGGGATAGTCATAGCTGATAATGAAGTGTTCTGAACACTACTAAACCCTATCCATCCGTTGGAACCTACATAGAAGTCAGTATAATTATTACCATAAAATTGAAAAGTAAATCCTATTGGAAAAGGACCCTGCATGTCATCATCAAAAAGAGAGACAGGTATTCCTGCAATTACCTCAGGAGCAAAAGTAATATTTGTAATTTGATAAGAATCAGTGCTAGATTGAACAGAGGTTGTTCCTATTACCTGTGATATATCACCATCACAAATAGTTTGATCGTTTCCAACATCAATTTGACCAACCCCAATCAAAGGCACACATAGTAATAGTAGTAATAGTTTTTTCATTTTGTTATTCGTTTTATTCAACAATTATCTTTCTCTCTACTGTTCCATCATCAAAAATATAAAAGAGAGGAACATTACTTTCCTCATTACTCTCACGACCTAAAACATCTGTAATTTTAGTGAGGGTTCCTGTAGTAGAGTTTATATCCTCCACAGAATTAAATATTATATTAACTAAAAGAGTTACTTCTTCTCCAACACATCCATTCACATCCGTTTCTAGTACCGAGAAAGTAAACATGCCGGAATTAGTCCACTTTACATCTATTGAATTAGTTCCTTGTCCTGATTCTATAGTGCCTCCAAACAAAGTCCAGTTATATGTAGATCCAGATGTTGGATTAACAGAATAAGTGACGGTTTGGAACTGAGTAGGATTGATAGGGCCAGAAATAACTGAAGTATTTACTATACTATATACTGTAAAAGGAGGATTCGACACTCCAGGACATCCATTTAAATCTGTTACATTAACAGAATAAGATCCTCCTAATGTATTTACTGATATTTGCGGGCTTGTTTCTCCTGTACTCCAAGAAAAAGTAGAATAATTCCCTGCATCTAATGTAACTTGTCCATTAGGTAAACAGAGAGAATCATTACCTATAGTATTAATAAAGAAATAAAATGGAGATTGTAATGTTGCATTATAAACTGTAATAGTATTAGAAGTTGCTATACATCCTGTAGGATACGTTACATCAACAGTGTAATTACCCGCAACAGTTGCTACTAAGGTTTGGCTGGTATTTGGCATCATTGCACCATTATTGTACCATTGATAAGAACCAAATCCTGAACCAGCATCTAAAGTAACAGACAAATTACCAGTACAAATAGCATATCCTGTGGTAGTTGCAGTAATTGTTGAAGGAGATATACTAACAGAGGTGGTGTTGGATGTTCCTGTACATCCATTTCCGTCTACAACAGATAAACTATAGTTACCCGTTGATGTAGTGCTAATAGAAGAAGTAGTTGCCCCAGTACTCCAACTATATGAACTAAAACCTAAAGGACCATCCATTACAACAGTATCACCTTGACAAATAAATACAGAATCAGGAGTGGATAAAGTAATTGGAATCACACCAGCGTAAATAGTAACAGGATTTGATTGACAGCTAAGTCCGTTAGATGTCATACAATCAACATAATAAGTTCCAGGAGTATTTACAGTTAATACAGAATTTGTAGAAGCTCCATTACTCCAGCTATAAGTAGAAAAACTACTTGGAGCTGTTAAAACAACAGAACCATTACACAATGAAAATCCTGTGGTCGAAATGTTAGTATTAAGAACTTCAACATACATAGTGTCAGAATATGTTTGTCCTGTACTATCAGTAATAACCCCTGCTATAAAAGTAGATTGAGTTGGGGAATAATAAAGTGTGTCTCCTACTCCAATCATCTGACCAGAATTTACGTCATACCAAGTAGCTCCTCCTCCAGAAAATGGCAAATTCAATCCAGTATTAGTAATAGCAGATGAAGTAGATAAAATTGTAAAATCAGAAGCGTCATCATTATCTTCATTGCCTATTCTTGAAAAACTTTGTAATGAAGTTCCAATATTAGTTTGATCAATTCCATCTCCATTCCAATGTCCTGCAAGTGAAATTGTGCCAACTGTTGTTACAATAGCTGAACTATCTATATCAGTACTTAGCCAATTTCCAACAAAAACATCCATAACATTATTATTATTATCAAGTAACATGATCCAAGTTGTAAAAGAAGGGTAAGCGCCTGGATTCCACATCATATTACTTCCCCAATAATTCGTAGTTGAATTATCAGTCCAGTATTGAGTAGCCCCAGGAACCATAGTTCCAGAAAGAATTTGTTCATTAGGATTTGCAATATTAATATTTGTATAATTATTGCTAATAATAACTCTCCATCCTGTCACATCTACAGGTAATGCCGAAACATTCTGAATTTCAAGAAGATCAGGAGCTCCAGGATCACATTCAGTTATTAAAATTGGAGAACCTGTCGAGTTTATAGATGTTCCTGGAGCGTAAGTTGCAATTAATTGAGCACTATCACCTTCACAAATTGACTGATTATTTCCAAGATAAATTTGTCCAGCCCCAATGAAAGGCACACATATTAATAGTAGTAATAGTTTTTTCATTTTATATTTTATTAATAAAAGATATGCATTTTTTCTTTATTCTTCCATTTTGCTTGGCTCTTATAGTCCACAAAATAAATTAATACGTCCGCCTGCGAAGCGTAATCTGTAAAGAATATTTTCTTGTCAGCTTGTGATGCGTAATCTACAAAGAACCAATTGCCATCATTCTTTCCTGCTTGTGAGGAATAATCTACTTTATATACACATAAATCTGATCTGCTTTCATAGTCTACTACAAATACTTTTACATCTGCTTGGCTGGCATATTCTACCGAAAAAACTTTCTGAGATTTGGAAGAAATAGCTGAGAATACTAAAATTAATAGAAATAAAAATTTCTTCATGATTTAAATGTTTTATTTTTCTTCAAATATAGTAAAAAATATTATTCTTATTTCTACATAAAAAATAAGTATATTTGGCGACTGAAAACAAAAAAACAATATGACAAAAGTTTCAGATAGATTAAACAGATTATCAGAATCTGCAACTCTAGCAATGGCTCGTATGAGTAGAGATCTAAAAGATCAAGGAAAAGATGTAATAGCGCTAAGCTTAGGAGAACCTGATTTTGATACTCCTGATTTTGTGAAGGAAGCCGCTAAAAAAGCAGTAGATGATAATTACTCACATTATACTCCAGTACCAGGAATTCTGGACTTACGCAAGTCGATTGCAAAGAAATTTAAAAGAGATAATGGACTAGACTTTACTGCAGAACAAATTGTAGTTTCTACAGGAGCAAAACAATCCATTGCCAATGTATGTTTGTCCTTACTGAATCCTGGAGATGAAGTGATTTTACCTGCTCCTTATTGGGTTAGTTATGCTGATATTGTTTGTCTGTCTGAAGGAATAACAGTAGAAGTTTCATCTTCTGTAGAAGATGATTTTAAGGTTACTGCAGCAGAAATTGAAAATAAGATAACAGAGAAAACTAAACTATTAATGTTTTCTTCTCCTTGTAATCCTTCAGGTTCAGTTTATACAAAATCAGAGTTATTAGAGATTGCAAAAATGTTAGAAAAATATCCAAATATTTACATTATTGCAGATGAGATTTACGAACACATAAACTTTACAAATCAACATTTTAGTATTGGTACAATTCCTGAACTAAAAGACAGGGTAATTACAGTAAATGGAGTTTCAAAAGGGTTTGCCATGACTGGTTGGAGAGTTGGTTTTATTGGAGCTCCAATTTGGATTGCAAAAGCATGTAGTAAAATTCAAGGACAGGTAACTTCTGCTACTTGTGCTGTTGCACAAAAAGCAACAGAAACAGCTGTAAATGCAGATCCTAATGAAGTTAGTTTCATGAAAGATATTTTCCTTAAAAGAAGAAACCTAGTATTGGAAAAACTAAATGAGATTGAAGGAATAAAATGCAATGTTCCTCAGGGAGCTTTCTATCTCTTTCCAGATGTAAGTTATTATTTAGGAAAAACCGATGGAGAAAGCATCATAAATAGTTCTGATGACTTGTGTATGTATCTACTAAATTCTTGCTATGTTGCACTTGTAGCAGGAACTCCTTTTGGAAATCCTGAGTGTGTAAGAATTTCATATGCTGCATCTGAAGAAGATCTTTTGGAAGCAATAAGCAGAATAAAAAATCAATTATCAAAATTAAAATGACTGAACAAGAAATACGAAAAGTTTTCTCTTCATTTAACGATAAAAAAGTACTGTTAATTGGTGATGCAATGATTGATAAGTATATATGGGGGAAAGTTAATAGAATGTCTCCAGAAGCTCCTGTTCCTGTAGTTGAAATTAACAAAGAAGAAATCAGATTAGGAGGATCTGCAAATTGTGCTCTAAATATAAAATCATTAGGAGCTAGTCCTATTTTATGTACAGTTATCGGTGATGACATTAACGGAAGTAAATTTCTAAAACTAATGAAAGATTCTGATCTATTAACTGATGGGGTTTTTGTTGATGATAACAGAAAGACTACTGTTAAAACTCGTGTTATTTCCGAAGGAAAACATCAACTCAGAATGGATGATGAAGATATACACCCTATAAAAATAGAAGATCAATTTATTAATACAGTAGACTCCTTATTAAAAGACACCTCAGTTATTATTCTACAAGATTACAATAAAGGTGTTCTTACTAAAAAGATTATCAAAACTGTAATAAGTAAAGCAAAAAAAAGGGGAATTCCTACCATTGTAGATCCTAAGAAAGATAACTTTTTAGAATATCAAGAATGTGATATTTTTAAACCAAACCTAAAAGAAATAAAAGAAGGAATTAATATAGAATTTGACGAATCAAAAGATGAAGAACTTCAAAAGGCAACTTCATTATTAAAAGAAAAAATAAATGCAAAATCTATCCTTTTAACTCTTTCTGGAAAAGGAATATGTGTCAATTCAGAAAATGGTTTTATACATACTCCTGCTTATGGAGGAAGTGTTATAGATGTTTCAGGAGCAGGTGATACGGTTATTTCAGTAGCTTCTCTCCTACTGTCTACTGGAGTAATTCCAGAAAATATTTCAAAAATTTCTTGCCTTTCCGGAGGAATTGTTTGTCAGAAAGTAGGTGTAGTTCCTATTGATAAAGAAGAATTACTATCAGAAACAATAAAAATATTCTAATCAGAACACATGCCTGAACTAATAAATAACAAAAAGGCAAATTTCGGTACCATGCCTGTTTTTGTAACAGCTATCTCTACAATTTTAGGAGCTGTTCTGTTTTTAAGGTTTGGTTATGCAATTGGTCATACTGGCTTAATTGGCATATTTGGCATCATCATATTGGGACATCTAATAACCATACCGACAGCTCTAGCTGTTGCTGAAATTGCTACAAATCAAAAAGTAGAAGGAGGTGGAGCTTATTATATCATTTCCCGATCTTTTGGATTAAATGTAGGAGCTGCAATTGGTATTACGCTATTTCTTTCACAGGCAATCAGTGTAGCTTTCTATGTAATTGCTTTTGCAGAATCATTAATCCCATTTATTGGAATAGAATCTATTGAATATTTTGCAACTCTATTATCTAATCTTGGAATAATAGAAAACCTAACAGAATTAACAAATGATAATAAAATAAATATAGTTAGAACCTCAATAGGACTCTTAAGTATGTCTATACTCACATTCTTTATTTTAAAAAAAGGAGCAAATGTTGGCATGAAAGCACTTTATTTTGTAGCAGCTATATTATTTATTTCATTAATATTTTTCTTCCTAGGAGAAACAAAATATAGTTTTGATCAAATTAATTTAGCTGACAAAGTTGACAACCCAAAAGATTTTTGGGTAGTTTTTGCAATAATATTTCCTGCGTTCACGGGGCTCGCTGCCGGACTAGGGTTATCTGGAGATTTAAAAAACCCAGAGAAATCAATACCAAGAGGGACTATTTTAGCAACATTAGTAGGGCTAATTGTGTATTTTGCTGTATCTATAAAACTAAGAATGTCTGCAGACGTTAATGTCTTAGGTGACCTTGCTAATCAGTTTATAATGAGTGATGTTGCAATATGGGGTCCTATTATACCTATAGGACTTGCCTGCGCCGCAATTTCTTCAGCTCTTGGATCTGTAATTATTGCTCCAAGAACTCTACAAGCACTTGGAAATGATTCTGTTTTTCCATTTCAAAGACTAAATAAATGGTTCAAAAAAGAAAGAACAAGAGATAATGAGCCAATAAATGGAGCTATAATTACTTCTGTTATTGCATTCTTTTTCATATTTATGGGTGACATTAATTCTGTTGCTAAAATTATTACAATGTTTTTTATTGTAACTTATGGTGCAATATGTTTAATCTCATTCTTAGAACATTTTTCAGCTGACCCATCTTATCGTCCTACTTTTAAATCTAGGTGGTATTTTTCTCTATTAGGAGCAATTTTATCTTTCTATTTGATGTTTAAAGTAGATACTTTTTATGCTTTAATCTCAATTGGAACAATGTCTATTATATATTATTATATTAGTAAAAATAATAAAGAAAAGGGAGGTCTAGAAAAACTATTCAAGGGAGTTATCTTTCAAGCAAGTAGAAGATTACAAATATATCTACAAAAGAAAGATGAAGAGTCAGAAACAGAAAACTGGAGACCTTTCGTTATTTGTGTGACTGAAGATTCTTTTAAATCACAAGATTCTTTTGATTTAGTAAGATGGATTTCTCATAAATACGGTTTTGGAACCTTTATGCACTACATCAATGGTCAACTATCAAAAAATACATTTCAAAAATCAAAAGAGGTGCAGAATAAGTTGTTAAGTATCTCAAAGAAGAAAAACAGTAGGGTGTATATTGATACAATTATTAGCCCATCATACATTTCTGCTCTTGCGCAAGTTATTCAGCTTTCTGGAATTTCAGGAAAAGGGAATAATCTCATATTGTTTGAGTATGAATCTACTCAGACGGAAGAACTATATAAAGTAATTGATAATTTCCATCTATTAGCAGCTACTGAATTTGATGTATGTATTTTAAGAAAATCATTCAGAAGTTTTGGAAGTAAGAAATCAATTCATATTTGGATTTCTCCTCAAGATTTCGAGAATTCTAACCTTATGATATTACTAGGATATATTTTACTTGGTCATCCTGAATGGAATAAAGCAGAAATAAATATTTTTAGTGTTTATGAAGAAGGAAATTTTAATCAAGAAAATAAAAAATTATCAACATTAATCAATGAAGGAAGACTTCCAATTTCTTCAACAAATATTCAGTTAATTCCAAATGACAAAAATAGTAGAATCAGAAGAATTATCAATAATAAATCTTCTAATGCAGACCTTACAATTATTGGTTATAAAGCTGAATTACTAGAAAAACAAAAAGAGAAATTATTTAAAGGATATGATAAACTTGGGAATGTAATGTTTGTAAATAGTGCTTCTGAAAAAGAGATTATAAATACTGAAGATTGAGTAAAATAACTCCATATAATACAACTGATTCAAAAAAGAAACAAGTTGAGAAAATGTTTGATAGCATTGCAAAAAGATACGATCTTCTAAATCATTCTTTATCTTTTGGCATGGACTATTATTGGAGAAGAAAAGCGATAAAATATCTAACAAACAATCCTAAAACAATATTAGATGTAGCTACAGGAACTGCTGATTTTGCTATCAGTGCAGCAAAACTAAAAGATGTGAAAATTACAGGAATTGACATATCTGAAGGAATGGTAAATATTGGAAAAGAAAAAATAAAAAGAAAAAGACTAGAGGGTGTAATAGAATTGCAAATTGCAGATTCCGAAAACCTTCCTTTCACCGAGAATAGTTTTGATGCTATCACCGCTGGATTTGGTGTTCGTAATTTTGAAAATTTAGAAAAAGGGCTTTCAGAAATGTACAGAGTACTAAGTAAAAATGGAATAGCAGCTATTTTAGAGCCATCAAAACCAAAATCTTTTCCGTTAAAACAAATTTATACTATCTATTTTAATCATGTACTACCATTATTCGGAAAATTAATTTCAAAAGATAATTCTGCTTACACCTACTTACCTAATTCGGTAGAAGCGTTCCCTAGAAGAAAAGATTTTATAAAACATCTGCAAGATGTAGGCTTTAAATCATGTAATCATATTCCATTAACTTTCGGAATTGTAGATCTATATTTAGCAATAAAAGAATAAGAAAATCGTTTTCCGACCCAAATGAGAAAGTTATTATTATATTTCATACTGTTCTTTATCTTTCCTAATGAGATAAAGGCACAGTTAAGGCCAAAACCACAAAACCTAGTCAGGTACGATAATAAGAAAATGCATTTTGGTTTTACTCTTGGTCTCAATTCTTTAGATTTTAATATAAAACATAATGGTGAAGTGATGTATCAGGATAGTTTATATGTTTTGCAATCAAATAGTCAGAAAGGATTTAATTTAGGTATTGTATCTAATTTCAGAATGGGAAAATATACTGACTTTCGTTTTGTTCCAGCTATTGTTTTTGGAGAAAGACGTTTATTATATTCTTTTGCTGATACAAACAATGTTATTTCTACCGAAACGAAAGCAATCGAATTTACTTTACTCGATTTTCCTTTTTATGTAAAATATAAATCTGAAAGATATAATAATTTTAGATCCTATGTTTTATTTGGAATAAAATACAGCTTAGATATTGCCTCTAAAAAAAATATAGTTAATGAAGATTTTATTGTTCTTAAACTTCAACCTCATGATTTAACTGGAGAAATTGGTTTTGGAATGGATTTTTATCTAGAATATTTTAAGTTTTCTCCGCAAATTAAAGTTTCTGCTGGTATCTTAAATTTACTTACGAAAGATGAAAGTGTTTATACAACTTCAATCCAGAATCTGTACACAAACGGATGGATGTTATCTTTTACTTTCGAATAACATAATTTCTCATATAAACTCTAAATCATTAATATTTTAGTTTATTTTTTACACTATATGAAAATAGTCTAATTTTACTAATTACACTAATTATCTAAAATAAAGGGTGATAAAACACATCTTATTAATATATATTTCGTAGATTTGTAAGTAAAACCTTGTAAAAAAGTTATTTATATGGATGAATTTTTAGTAATTTCATTAGTATTATTTTCCTACATTATAATTCTTCTTTTATTAAGAAGAATGAATGTTTGGAGGAAAAAAGAATGTAATAATTGCAACAATTGTTGTCCAGATTGCCAAGAACCTTTAGAAAGAATAAAAAGAGGAAAAATAGATTATCTTATAAATTATCTTACTTTTCAAATATTTGATTTTAAAAGATATCAATGTGTGAATTGCGCATGGAAAGGAAGAAGGTGGGAACGTACTTTCTCTGGAAAATTTTAGTTACAAAACTTATTCAAAATAATTGCAGCGGAAGATGCTACATTTAACGATTCTGCCTCGCCTATCTTATTTATTGTTATTCTCTCAGAAATAATATCTTTTATTTCTTTAGAAATACCATTAGATTCATTTCCAAAAACAATTAAAGAATTCTTATTTACTTTTATTTGATTTATATCATCTCCATCCATTACAGCTCCATAAACTTCTACATTAATAGCAACTTCTTGTATCATTCTTCTTATATTAGTATAAATTACATCAACTCTAGTAATTGACCCCATTGTAGACTGAACAACTTTAGGATTATACACATCAACTGTTTCTTCAGAACAATAAATATTCTTCACTCCAAACCAATCACAAATTCTAATAATTGTACCTAGATTTCCAGGGTCTTTTACATCATCTAAAACAATGTTTATTCCAGAAAAGTCAAAATCACTTTTCTCAAGAGGAATATGTACAACTGCTAATACATCAGAAGCAGTTTTTAATGAAGATATCCTTTGTAACTCATTTTTATTCACTTGATTAATTGAGATGTCATCTCTAATTTTATATTTTTCTATCCAATTTTTTGTTGCATATATTTGTTGAATTTTATAGTTAGAATTTAGAATTTCATTTACATTTTTTGAAGATTCCACTACAAAACACTTGGATTCTAATCTGAACTTTTTTTTCTGTAAAGATTTGACAAATTTTATCTGATTTTTACTTATCACTTACCTTTTTATTATTTATTTAAAAATTATCTGAAATTTAACGCCAAAATACTAACAATGTTTCTAATTTTGTTATTGTAAATTAATTATTAAAATAAAAAAATGTCAAAATTTAAAAGAGGTGTTATTTCAGGAGAAGAATTAAGAAAAGTTTTTAATGATGCAAAAGAGAATAATTATGCGTTGCCAGCTGTAAACGTTACAAATACATCAACTGTAAACTCTGTATTAGAAACTGCCGCAAAACTAAACTCACCTGTAATTGTTCAGTTTTCTAGTGGTGGCTGTCAGTTTTTTTCTGGAAAAGGACTATCAAATGAAGATCATCAATCTGCAATTGCTGGTGGGATTTCTGGAGCAATGCACGTACATCAAATGGCAGAAATGTATGGTGTAACTGCTATTTTACATACGGATCATTGTGCAAGAAAAATATTACCTTGGATTGATGGACTTTTAGATGCAGGAGAAGAATTCTATCAAATGCATGGAAAACCACTTTATAGTTCTCATATGATTGACTTATCAGACGAACCAATTGAAAAAAATATTGAAACATGCAAGAAATATTTAGAAAGAATGGATAAGATAGATATGACATTAGAAATTGAACTTGGTGTTACAGGAGGTGAAGAAGATGGAGTAGATAATACAGATATTGATAGTAGTAAATTATACACGCAGCCTGAAGAAGTAGCGTATGCCTATGAAGAATTAATAAAAATTAGCAATAATTTTACTGTTGCTGCAGCTTTCGGAAATGTACATGGTGTATATAGACCTGGAAATGTAAAACTTACTCCTATTATATTGCATAATTCACAACAATATATTCAAGATAAATATCAAACTAATGATAAACCAATTAATTTTGTGTTTCATGGAGGATCTGGATCTAGTCCTGAAGATATCAAGGAGGCTATATCATATGGAGCAATTAAAATGAATATTGATACAGATCTGCAATGGGGATTTACAACTGGAGTGAGAGATTATTTTGCAAACTATACTGATTATGTTCAAAAACAAATAGGTAATCCTGAAGGAGATGACGTTCCAAATAAAAAATATTACGACCCAAGGAAATGGATGAGAGAAGGAGAGCTTACATTCATTGAAAGATTAACTAAATCTTTTGAAGACTTAAACAATATAAACAGAAATATCTAAGATATGGGGTGGTTTAAAAGAATAAAAAAGGGAGTTACTACTGAAACCAATCAGAAAAAAGAAATCCCAGAAGGATTATGGTATAAATGTCCAAAATGTAAAACTATTATCACATCAGAGGACCACCATAGTCAATTGTATGTTTGCGATAATTGTAATCACCACCACAGAATAAATGCAAAAGAATATTTTGAAATCTTATTTGATAAAAATAAATTTACAGAATTAAATAAAAATATGACTTCAAAAGATCCTTTAAAATTTGAAGACCGAAAAAAATATACTGAAAGATTAAAAGAAATACAAGAAAAGACAGGATTAAATGATGCTGTTACCACCGCATATGGTAAAATAAATAAACAAGATGCGGTGATTGCATGTTTTAACTTTAATTTTATTGGAGGGTCAATGGGGTCCGTAGTAGGAGAAAAAATAGCTAGATCAATTGATTATGCCAAAGAAACTAAAACTCCATTAATTATTATTTCAAAATCAGGTGGAGCTAGAATGATGGAAGCTTCATTTTCTTTAATGCAACTTGCTAAAACATCAGCAAAACTTGCACAATTATCAGAAGAAAGGGTTCCTTATTTTTCCGTTTTAACTGACCCAACTACAGGAGGAATTACAGCTTCTTTTGCTATGCTTGGAGACTTAAATATTGGTGAACCAAATGCTTTAATAGGATTTGCAGGTCCAAGAGTTGTAAAGGAAACCATTGGAAAAGATTTACCAGAAGGTTTTCAGACTGCAGAATTTGTTAAAGAACATGGTTTTTTAGACATGATTGTTTCAAGAAATAAAATGAAAGAAAAGGTATCACAATTAATAAGAATGTACGCTTCATAATTTTATTTATTTAAAACACCATTGTTCTGAAAACAATTCCTACATTTGCAAACCGAAAAATAAAAGATTAAACCAATATGTTAGACACACAACAAAAAGAAAAGTTATTTACAAAATATGGTTCCGGAAAAGAAGATTCTGGTTCTGTATATAGTCAAGTAGCATTATTCACTGAAAGAATTAAACATCTTACAGCTCATCTTAAAGAAAACAGAAAGGATTTTGGAACACAGAGATCTCTTCAGTTAATGGTGGGTAAAAGAAGAAAATTACTAGATTACTTAAAAAGAAAAGATGTAATTGCTTACAGAAAATTAGTGAAAGATTTAAAACTAAGAAGATAACTATTATATGAAATAACTTAAAAAAGGCAATTTTGATAATTGCCTTTTTTAGTTTGTAAACTAAGATGAAAATAAGAAAACAATAAAAAAAATGATGAAAGAAATTACAAAAAAAATTACCTTAAATGATGGTAGAGAAATAACTATCTCAACAGGTAAATTAGCAAAACAAGCAAACGGTTCGGTAGAAATCAGAATGGGGAAAACTCATATGCTAGCCACTGTTGTATCTAGTAAAGAAGCTAGAGATGGAGTGGATTTTTTACCACTAACTGTAGATTATAGAGAAAAATTTGCTGCTGACGGGAGATTCCCTGGTGGATTCTTAAAAAGAGAAGCAAGACCAACTGACCAAGAAATTCTGGTTATGAGATTAGTAGACAGAATATTAAGACCTATGTTCCCTGCGGATTATCACGCTGAAGTACAAGTGATGATCTCACTTAACTCACACGATCCTGAAGTGTCTCCTGACAGTTTAGCTGCATTAGCCG
>Ga0257121_1002243_pt1 | contig 13835 bp, 7 predicted proteins | sample SI106_100metaG_FD_190180 | JGI IMG/M metagenome (GOLD analysis project Ga0257121, IMG submission 190180) | Marine microbial communities from Saanich Inlet, British Columbia, Canada - SI106_100 | ecosystem: Environmental > Aquatic > Marine > Inlet | place: Canada: British Columbia | collected... | reverse complement strand
GAAGGTGAGTACGAAAACGCACAAGAACTTCAAAAAACAGTCATTAAGCAGGATGAAAACAAACCGGTCTATTTAGAAGACGTAGCCGATGTCTTTTTCGGGAATTCTGACACAACCTCCTATGCCCGAGAATTTGGAAAGTCCGTTGTAATGCTCGATATAAAAAAGCAGGGAGGAGAAAATTTACTTGTTGCATCTTCTAAAATCAATGATATTATAGAAGAAGCAAAGAAGGACGGAACAATTCCTAGAAGCGTAGAAATCAGTTTAACAAATGATCAATCTAACGTGACGAGAGACATGGTATCAAACCTTGAAAATTCTATCATTTTCGGAATTATATTGGTGGTTGGTGTGTTGCTCTTTTTCTTGGGATTACGAAATGCTTTGTTTGTTGGAGTTGCCATTCCATTGTCAATGCTGATGTCGTTTCTGATTTTAAATTCTATGGGTATCACGCTAAACGTGATGGTTTTGTTTTCATTGGTTCTTGCCCTTGGAATGCTCGTGGATAATGGTATTGTAATTGTCGAGAACATTTACAGATACATGGACGAAGGACACTCTGCTTACAAATCCGTAACGGAAGGTGTCGGAGAGGTTGCATGGCCAATAATATCATCAACAGCCACCACCATTGCTGCTTTTATTCCCTTGGCCTTGTGGCCAGGAATTATTGGAGAATTCATGAAGTTTTTACCTATGACTTTAATGATTGTACTTGCTTCGTCATTATTTGTTGCTCTCGTTATTAATCCCGTATTGGCTGTGACATACATGAAGGTAAAACAAGTAAAACCTAAAAAAGCCAAAGTCTTTATTTATTCATTGTTATTCGGTGTGTTTGGGATGTTCTTCATCCTTTTTGGATGGATCAGCCTAGGTAATTTAAGCGTTTTTGTAGGCATTTTGCTTTTGGTCAATCTATTTGTATTCATACCAGGGACTAACATCTTTCAAAATAGATTCTTACCAAGGTTAGAGAGGATTTACGAGCGCTTTTTAAGGTTTGCCATTATTGGAAAAAGACCCATTTACTTTTTATTGGGTACTGTGGGAATGCTTTTCGGCTCAATCGTTTTGCTTGCTATATTCCCTCCAAAAGTGGAGTTTTTCCCAAACAATGAGCCTCAATATGTGAATATTTTCATTTCCCACCCCATTGGAACGGATATTTCTGTAACGAATAAAACAACATTGGAAATCGAAGAAGATTTAAATATTATTTTGAAAGAATACATGGATGCAGACGATACAACAGGAATTCCTGCTGATCAAAGAGTCATTAAATCTATTATTTCTCAGGTGGGTGAAGGAACGAGTGATCCTGCCCAAGGTGTTTCAATGGGAAATACGCCTCACAAAGCAAGAATTACTGTGAATTTTGCTGAATTTCAATATCGAAAGGGAATAAAAACATCTGATGTTTTGAAAAAAATTCAATCAGGGTTAAAAGGAAAATACACTGCTGACATAGAAATTACAGCGGCTAAAAATGAGCAAGGTCCTCCTCAAGGTGCACCAATCAATATAGAAGTAACTGGTAGGGGAGATTACAGTCAGCTCATTAGTGAAGCAGAAAAAATCAGGACATACTTGGACAGAAAGAACATCAAGGGAGTTGAAAAGCTTAAATTAAATGTTGATGCAAATAGACCCGAAATACCGATTAAGGTAGACCGTGATCAAATCAGAAAACTCAATGCCTCAACCTATAAGGTGGGAATGGCCATTCGAAAGTCTTTATTAGGACAAGATGTTTCGACCTACACAACAGATGGTGAGACTCATGACATTGTAGTTCGGTTTAATAGTAGCAATAGGAATAATTTCAATTCATTGCTGGACCAACGCATGATTTTTAGAAACAACAAGGGTAAATTGATGAATATTCCCATTCGTTCAGTTATTGAAGACCCAAAGGAAAGCAATAGCTATTCTGCCGTAATTCGAAAAGACCAAATACCTCAAGTCTCTATCACCTCAAATGTAACCGAAGGGTTCAATGCAAATGAAGTTGTGAAAAAGCTAAAAACGGAAATGTCAGCATATGAGAAAAAAGGCAACCTTAATAAAGATGTCAACTATCGGTTCGCAGGCCAACAAGATGAACAAGCCAAAGAAATGGCTTTTTTAAGCAAAGCGTTACTCATCGCATTATTCCTGGTACTTCTTATCATTGTTTCACAATTTAATTCTTATTCTGCACCAACAGTAATATTGTTGTCTGTTGTCCTTTCCTTAATAGGTGTGTTTTTAGGATTGGTTATTTCACGTCAAAACTTTGTAGTCATCATGACCATGATCGGAATCATTTCTCTTGCCGGTGTGGTTGTAAACAATGCGATTGTACTGATAGATTACACCAACTCACTTCGTAAAAAAAGACGAGAAGAATTGGAACTTGAAGACCACGAGCTTTTATCAAATAAAGATCTTTTGGATTGCACTGTACAAGGAGGAAAAACCAGACTTCGCCCTGTACTCTTGACTGCAATTACAACTGTACTGGGGCTCATCCCATTGGCGATTGGTTTTAACATTGACTTTTTTGGACTGTTCTCTTCATATGATCCAAATATTTTTCTTGGGGGTGACAACAATATGTTTTTTGCACCTATGGCATGGACAATTATTTACGGCTTAACTTTTGCCACGTTCTTAACGCTCATCATTTTACCATCAGTTTATTTGTTGGCCTACAAATTTAAAGTTTGGATTTATCAAAAACTTCAGCTGACAATTAAGAGTAACTTTTAACGGCTTTAAACGTATTTATTAATACAATTATGAAATATTTTTTGATTCTTATTATTTTCAGTCATTTCATTACTGCTTGCAATCAGAATGAAATAACGGAGGAAAATATCAGTCAAGATGAAGACTTAGTTTCAAAAAAAAGTGATTTCGCTGGTGACTCCCTGTATTTTTCGTTGATGAATTCAATCGAAAACGACACATCATTATTTTTAGCATCCAGTTTAAATTACTCTGGTAAATTAGGCAGCACCCTTTACGGAAGGGCTTTGGTAGATGAACACAACATCATTCATCAGCTCACAAGCGTTGAAAACGATACATTACATGAAACCACATTTGATTTCTACTATCTAAACTCAAAAAAGAGAATCAGCACCGAATTGATATACAGTTATCAAAAAGATTCAAATTATTACCATCAAATCATATCTTTTTATGATACATCAGGTGCATGCATATATTCGGGGTTTAAACACTTTGAAGATTTAAACTTGTCTTCAGAAAAGTCCTACTCTACAGCAGACTTTCAGAGAAAAATGGATGATCAAAGAGCTGTAAACATTATTCAACAACAAGGTAGTTTTGAAACAAACTTTAGAGGATTTTTCGCTTTAGAATCATACAATTTAGACTTTATAAAGGTAGGAGCAAATGATGGTTTCTACTCTTCAATGTTAGCAATTTCAGAAGAAACACCACTCATAAAAAAAATTAGAAAAAATCGAGATGTGTTTATTGGCAAACCATTGATCCTTGAATTTACAACTGTTGAAGAAAGTGATGGATTCGCATATCAATTGCTACTCGAAGCCAAATTAAAGCCCTAAAATGAATTATATAAAACAAGACTCCGCATTAAACTATTTGAAGTTTCATTCGTCTTATCAATTGATGCCTAAACTAAACTACATGAAATCATTCTTTTTACCTTTTCTTTTTATTTTATTCTTTAGTCTAAACGGATTGTCTCAATCTATGAAAATAACGGGCGTTGTATACGATACGACAGGATACAAACCAATAGATAGAGCATCAGTAATGGCCGTTCGCTTAAAGGATTCTGTATTATTAAGTTTTACACGAACAAATGAATTTGGAGCGTTTGAGCTCTCTGGATTTCCTTCAGACACCTTCAATTTAATCATTGAACACCCTGGTCTTGATCAAAAGTCATATTTTATTTTTGGAAATAGTGAAAATTCTGAAATCGATATCCCGGTTGTTAAAATGAACCCTATTTCCCAGCAGCTTGAAGAAGTGCTCATAATTGCCAATAAAAATGCCATTTATTTTGTCGGAGACACTTTACGTTACATCGCTGATTCTTTTAATGTAGCCGAAAATGCAGTTGTTGAGGACTTATTAAAAAAATTACCTGGCATCAAGGTCGAAGATGATGGATCAATCACTTCTCAAGGTCAAGATATTGATCAAGTTTTGGTTGATGGTGACGAGTTTTTTGGTTCTGATCCAACAATAGCAACAAGAAATCTTGGAGCCAAAGGAATTGAGAGCGTAGATGTATATGAAAAAGACCGTGAGGGAGCCTCCATAGGTGATGATGATAAAATTCAGGTGATGGATCTTAAGCTCAAAGATGATGCTAAAAAAGGGTATTTCGGAAAAATCACAGGAGCTTCTGATTTTGCATTATTTGAAGACAATGCATTTTATGAAGGAGAATTCCTTTACAACAACTTCAACAAAAAAAGGAAAATTTCTGTATTTGCATTGACCTCGAATACACCCAAATCAAATTTTGGATTTGGGGACGCTTCCAAATTTGGACTGGAAAATGAAAGAAATGGAGAATGGTGGGATCAAAGCAGCTCGGCAAATACAAGTGGTATTCCGAGAACCTTAAAGTCAGGAATCTATTATTCAGATAAGATTGGAAAAACTGGAAAAATAAACGTTAATTATTCCTATTACGAGAGTCAGCTTAATGCTACATCAAATAGCCAGTCGAGTTACTTTTTACAAGACACCACATACAGTTCTAGAGATTCAGTTGACCGAAATGAAAAAAGCAATTCTCATCGAATTAATTTGGCCTACAAAACAAATCTTGATTCTCTTACAACATTAGAAATCAAGCCAAGTTTTAGGATTGATGCCGCTGCAGACAGCTCAAGCACAAGGAATAACTTTTATGGACAAAATGATGTTCAATCCTTAAAAACCACAATATTTAATTCAAATATCTCGAGTGGTGTGTCGAGTAATTCTGAATTCCGAATCATCCGAAAATTCAAGAAACCCAAAAGAGAATTAAAAGCAGAATATTATTTGAAAACATCCGATAACGAAACTGAAAGCACGCTAGAAAACACCTCAAATTATTATCTCATACCATCAGATTCAATAATAGAGCAAGACAAAACCAATGAAAACCAATCGTTAAATCAATCGGGTATACTAACCTATACTGAACCCATCAGTAAATACATCAAACTTCAGGTAGAATACTTATATCAAAACAACAAGTCAAGTCAAGAAATATTTGCAAAAGACAGATTGAATAACAATGTTCCTATAGAAGATCTTTCCAATAATTTTGACAATGTCAGAATTCAAAACAGAGGGACTGCTATACTAAGCTATCAGAATTTTAAGCACACCTTCCAGGCGGGATTGGGATATCGAAACATTATGATTGAGAACAATAATATAATTACAAATAATTTAATCACCCAAAACATCAGTAATTTATTACCTCAATTCAGGTATCAATTCAAACCTTCGCAAGGTACACGACTGAATATCAGATACAATACAAAATCAGATCAGCCATCAATGAACGATATTCAACCTGTACAAGACAATTCAAATCCAAATGCCATTCAAATAGGAAATCCTGATTTAGAACCGAATTACGTACACTCCGTAAGGGTTAACTTTAATACATGGCAGGCACTTTCAGGACGCTACATATGGAGTGGACTCCGAGCCACATACACTGACAATGCATTTGCAAAATTAGCGTCATATGATGACTACGGAAGAACTGTATCACAAACCGTAAATGTGGATGGAAATATCTTGTCCAGCATTTTTGCAGGAGCAGGATTCCCGATTTTAAACCGTAAAATAGAATTTGAACCCAATGTAAATGCCAACTACTCTAAATACACAAATTCAATTGATGGTCAGGAAAATGTAACAAAGAACACCTCAGTATCAGGCGGTCTTGGAATACAATTTAATTTTGATTCTTTAGAGTTTAATATAGAAAATAATTATTCATACGTAAATCCTGTTTCTTCGCTATCTCAATTTTCTAATCAGCCGTATAGTACACAACGCTATACCGCAAGAATGGAGTGGAGAATAAAAGGGGGGTTCCAAATCAAAGCTGATGGTAACTACACGATTAATAAAGGGAGGTCTGATGGATTTGATCAAAACATTTTTGTAATTAATGCAGAGTTGAGTAAATCCTTCTTGAAAACAGAAAATTTAATACTTGCGTTCAATGCAAATGACATATTAAACCAAAACATCAATCTGATTCGTCAAGTATATGGAAATGTTATTACAGACAATTTTACCACAATAATTTCCCGATATTTCTTAATGAGAATTACTTATAAGTTTAACAACAATAAAACCAAAGAAGATGACTTTAAAAGATGGCATTAACAAAATAACTTTTTTAAGTTTTTTCATATTTATTTCCTCAACTGGTTTCAGTCAGTATAATACTTTTGGAAAAATTACTTTCGAACGAAAAACAAATCTCGAAAAACGGTTTCAAGATTCGAGAATGAAGAACATGATCAATGAAGAGAATAGAATCAAAATTGACAAATTTGAGCTTCTCTTCAACGATACCTCATCCGTTTTCAGACCTATTCAAGATGTTTCTGAGGGAAGAATGGGCTGGATGACAACCAAAAATTATTATTATCAATATTTAGGAGAAGAAAGTCAATTTATTATTCTTGGACTTTTTGGTCAGAATATTTATATCAAAGACTCTATGCCCCAACGTGAGTGGAAAATCACTGAAAGCAAAAGAAACATAAGTGGTTATGATTGTCGCAAAGCCATTTATGAGAAAAATGACAGCACCAGGATATATGCTTGGTATACCCCAGAACTCACAACTCCAACGGGCCCTGAAGGATACTCTGGACTTCCAGGAACAATACTTGGCTTGGCTACCGAAGATGGTGGAATTGTTTATTTCGCCAAACAAATTGAAATCACGGCACCTAATAACGAAGATTTAACTCCCGACAAAGGCAAGAACAAAGTGTTTACACTTGTTGAGTTGAAAGCTAAAATTGAAAAAGATTATGGCAACACTCCTTGGGGAAAGCGCATGTTTGACGACCTCTTCCGTTGGCTATAGTGTCAATCAGAGTTTCTATGTCAAACTAAATCTTTAAATTTGTTCGTTCCAACGACCTGAAAATAATATGTGGCAAGGAATTGCAAATTTCATTCTTCGTAACCGGTTTTTAATACTCGGTGTAATTACCTTAATTACAGTTGGTTTCGGCTATTCTGCTTTAACGCGTCTAGAACTTGACAATAAATACGGTATTGTTTTACCTAAAGACTCTCCTACCACAACCAATTACAATAAATTCAAAAAACTATTTGGTGAAGATGGAAACATATTGGTTATTGCGATTCAAACGGATTCTTTATATACAGAAAAGCAGTTAAAAAAATGGAAACAGCTAGGGGATTCAATCTTAAAATTTAAAGGCGTTGAATCAGTTCTTTCAGAAGCAGCTCCAACACTGCAAATCCTCAAAAACAATAAGGAAGAAAAGAAATTCGAAGTTGATGTAGCATTTTCTGATACTACATTTCAAGAAAAAAGCATTGAGCTTATTAAAAAAGAAGTTCGCGGAAATCCATTTTACAAAGGTCTTTTATTTAGTGATCGAGGTGATGTATCAGTCATGATGATCGGAATAGATGAAGACTACCTTTCTGATAAAAATAAATCAAAAGTCGTGTTGGATATTGAAGCCTTGGCCAATAGCTACGAAAAAGACTTGGGCAAAATGCATTTCGCTGGCCTCCCCTACCTGCGCGTAGTCATTGCAACCCGAATTCAAAATGAAATGTTCCTATTTATAGGGGCTTCAATGTTGGTTACAGGTTTTTTGCTCTATCTTTTCTTCCGATCATTCAGAGTTGTTGGAATTTGTTTAACCGTTGTTACTATAGCTGTAATTTGGGCGATGGGAAGCATTGGAGCGATGGGATTCAAATTGTCTATTTTGATGGCCCTTATCCCTCCTTTGATGATTGTGATAGGTATACCCAATTGCGTATTTCTAATGACGAAATTCCATCAGGAAATAAAAGACCATGGAAATAAAGTGAAAGCCCTATCAAGGGTTATTCAAAAAATAGGAACAGCAACTTTTTTAACCAATTTATCAACTGCCCTAGGGTTTTTGACTTTTGCTTTCACTAATTCTGAAAAGCTAATGGAATTTGGTATTGCAGCATCTACCAACATCATGTTGGTATTTGTGATTTCAATATGTATTCTACCCATTTTCGTTTCTTTTTCTAAAAGACCAAAAACTAGACACCTTAAACATCTTGATCGAAAAATAGCAACAGGAATGCTCAATTTTATCGTCGAAAGCACACAAAAGAGAAGAACCCTTATTTATTTTGGTACTGCCGGATTAATTTTTGTGAGCATGATTGGATTATACAAAATCGAAGCCACAGGAAACCTTACAGGTGATCTTCCCCAAGATGACCCAATAAGTCAGGATGTAAAATTCCTTGAAAAGCATTTCGGAGGCTCTATCCCTTTTGAAATGATGATCGAATACAATGACAAAGACCTGTTTAACTTTCGAGAATTCAATTCAAAAAAAATAAGTAACACATTCAACAAGCTAGAGCGTATAGAAAATGTTCAAAAAACAATTGAGCGAGATAGTCTATTTTCGAAAAGTGTTTCTATCGTAGATTTTATTAAAGTCCTTAATATGGCTTATTATTCTAACGATTCTTCAAAATACAGATTGAAAATTGCATCAAGAGGTATTGCAAGAGCTTCATCTGCGAGAAGACAAAAAGAATACATGACAAAGCTCTTTAAAGGGGACGTCATCAATGGTGGCTTTTCGATTAAGGAAGTTCTTGACACTAATAATAGAACCATTCGAGTGAGATGTCAAATGAAAGATTTAGGATCATATGATGTTGCACAAAAAGTAAAAAAACTAAAGCAAGAGGTAAGACTAATACTGAACCCTGACTCGACGTTTATTGAATCTTGTTATAATCAAATAGCATCTAGACCAGAATATTTAGATTCAATTTTTGAGAAAGTTCCCCAAATAAAAGCATCTGTAATCAGCTCACTATCAAATAATGATTTGGAGCTTAGAAATCTACTATACGAGGATCGGGCTTACCTAATCAAGGAAATGAATGCCAAAGGGTTTTACCCTGTTCTCCGCAATGCAATAGATAAAGAGTATTTTAATGTTACATTCACGGGAACATCCGTCGTTGCTGCAGAAGGAACAAAGTATTTGGTGAAGAACTTAATTACCAGCTTAATCTTCGCCGTAATTTCAATAGGAATTCTTATGGCTATTTTGTTCAGATCATGGAGAATGGTGGTCATTTCAATGGTGCCAAATATTATTCCTCTTCTTTTTACAGGTGGAATCATGGGGTGGTTCGGTATACCTTTAAAACCTTCAACTCTTTTGGTTTTCAGTATTGCATTCGGGATTTCAGTAGATGACACCATCCATTATTTGGCAAAATATAGGCAGGAATTAAAAAACAACGAGTGGGACCTAAAAACATGTATTAATAATGCAACACGAGAAGCCGGTCTTGGAATGTTCTATACTTCTATTGTGCTCTTTTCTGGTTTTTCAGTTTTCACATTTTCTCAGTTTGGGGGGACACAAGCATTAGGCTTACTGGTATCAATAACTCTTCTTGTAGCCATGCTAACTAACCTCATGGTTTTACCATCACTACTTCTATCTCTTGATAAATTTCTTACTACACGGTCTTTTAAAGAGCCTTATTTCGATGCCTATGAAGAGGATTCAGAAACAGAATGGAACGAGCTCTCTATTGAAAAGGGCAATTCTATTGAAAATGAAAAATAAATAATGAAAGGAATTATACTCGCTGGAGGTTCAGGAACCAGACTTCATCCACTCACTTTGGCTGTCAGCAAACAACTGATGCCTGTGTTTGACAAACCCATGATCTACTATCCATTATCCACCTTAATGAGTGCAGGGATAAACGAAATATTAATCATTTCGACTCCCCACGATATGCCAAATTTTAAAAAGTTATTGGGCAATGGCGAAAGAATTGGTTGTAAGTTTGAATATGCCATCCAAGAAAAACCAAATGGATTAGCACAAGCATTTGTTATTGGAGAGGATTTTATTGGAGAGGACAATGTGTCCTTGATTCTTGGTGACAACATTTTTCATGGTGGAACAATAGACAACATGCTTACGGCACATAATAACCCAAGTGGAGGAGTGATTTTTGCTTATCACGTAAAGGATCCGGAAAGGTATGGTGTAGTTGATTTTGACGACAAAATGAATGCACTTTCAATTGAAGAAAAGCCCGAATCACCAAAGTCGAATTATGCAGTTCCGGGCTTGTATTTTTATGACAATTCCGTTATTGAAATAGCAAAAAACATTAAACCTTCTGCAAGGGGAGAATATGAAATCAGTGATGTAAATGCCGAATATCTAAGAAGAGGAAAGCTTAAAGTTGGTGTATTGGACCGCGGAACAGCGTGGCTCGATACAGGAACATTCAATTCATTAATGCAAGCTTCTCAATTTGTTCAAGTCATTGAAGAGCGACAAGGATTAAAGGTAGGTTGTATTGAAGAAATCGCCTACAAAAAAGGGTTTATCAATAAGCAACAGCTTATAGATATCGCTCAACCCTTCATTAAAAGTGGTTATGGCTCATATTTAATAGAATTGACAAAAGGAAAATGAATCTATCATCTCAATACATTGATTTGATTCAAGAAGAGCTCAAAAAGCTAGATATTCCTGAGTCACCTAGCAACCTATATGCTCCTATTAGTTACTTCCTTAATTTGAAAGGGAAAAAAATACGGCCCATCTTAACCTTATTGTCGGCAGAACTATTTGGAGAAAATATCGAACAAGCAAAGCATGCAGCATTAGCCATTGAAATTTTTCACAATTTTACCTTGATCCACGATGATATCATGGATGAAGCACCTTTACGACGAGGAAAGCCAACCGTTCATGAAAAATGGAATACCAACATTGCGATCTTATCTGGTGATGTATTAATGATTAAGGCATATGAACAGTTGGCACTTTGTCCACCGGATGTATTACCAGATCTAATCACGCTTTTTAATAAAACAGCCATTGAGGTTTGTGAAGGGCAACAAATGGATATGGATTTTGAGACGAGAGAACTTGTAAATCAAGAGGAATATATTCAAATGATAAAACTTAAAACCTCTGTTTTATTAGGATGCGCTCTAGAAATGGGAGCAATTTTAGCCAATTCATCACAAAGAAATAAATCGGAAATTTATCACTTTGGAGTGAACATTGGTCTTGCTTTCCAAATACAAGATGATCTTTTAGATTTATATGGCGATGGAGAAAAGGTTGGAAAACAAGTTGGAGGTGATATATTGGCCAATAAAAATACGCTGCTAAGTATAATGGCACAATCTCATGCAGATGAAGAACAACTCAAAGAACTTAAAAGATTGAAATCTGAAAAAGACACTGTTCTAAAAATCAATGGCACAAAATCCATTTTCGACGAATTAGAGGTTAAATCAAAGTGTCATCAGGTTATGCAAGACTATTATCAAAAGGCGTTGAATCATTTTAATGCCATACAACCCAAAAATAAAACTTCAGCACTACTGGACTTGACTGAGGCTCTGATGAAAAGAGATTTTTAACCTCTCTGAGATTTTTTCAAATGGGATTAAATCCTTATATTTGTTACTCAAAATTAAAGTATCAAAATGAAAAAATTCTATCTTTTAACACTGTCTGCCTTAACAGCTATAGCTGTGAATGCGCAGAAAAATGGCGCAAGCGTCAAAAAACAAAAGGTTTTTGCCGTAGAGCAACAACCAAATCAAAAACCTGCTAACACTGAGAAAGCGACTATTTGGGAAAGTGATTTCTCTAATGCTGCTGATTGGGCTGTTGCTCATGATGCTGCTGATTGTAGTCTTGATTTCTCCATAGGGTCCGTGTCATGCGCTGGTGGTTATCCAATTGATGATATCGCATCTACTTCGGCCTCTAATGGTTGGGCAATTGTAGACTCTGATCAATATGGTGGAGCTACTGGTGGTAATGAAGTTGAGGACTCATGGTTGACTATGGCTAATCCCGTAGATCTTTCAGCTTATCCAAATGTCATTATTGAATATCAAACGTTTTACAGAGCTTACAGCTATGAAAAGCCATTTATTGTTGTTGGAATTGGTGATGGAGCAGGTAACGTAACTTGGCCTACTGACTTGAATCCAGATTATGATGAGTCTACAAATCCTAATGTGTTCCGCGCAATGCCTGATGGAGTTCCTTCGGGTCAAACGCCTACTGACAACCCACTAACTGTTCAAATTGATATTTCTTCAATCGCTGGAGGACAAAGTGAAGTATACATTCGATTTAACTGGACAGGTACTTGGGGATATGCTTGGTTTATTGACGATTTCAAAATCTTAGAGCAGCCAGCAAATGATGTATTATTAAATACTGAAGTTTTCTTAGGAGTAAACAATGAAGGAATTGAGTATGGAAGAACACCTCTTACTCAATTAGATGATTCTTATGAAGTTGCTGCTTATGGTGAGAACTTTGGTTCTGAAACAGCGACTAATGTTGCAGTTAATGTTGATTTTGGATCGTTATACTACACCTACACCATGGGAGGAGATGTTTTATCTGGTGATTCAATTGGTGTTTCAAATGTGGAAACTCCATCTTTCGCTGTTGGTCTGTATGAAGGAACATATACGGTTACGTCTGCAGAAGAAGATTCGACGAATAGTGACAATTATGGCAACAATTCATTGTTAAGGAATTTCGAAGTCACAACTGAGATCTATTCTCAAGATGGAATTGATGTTCAACCAGCTTCTATTCTCGCTGTAGGATCATTAGGTTCTAATTCTTTTACCAGTGAACTTTCAAATACTGTACTTACTGCGATGTATCACATGAAAGAAACAGAAAACCAAGTAAATGGAATTCAAATTGCTTTGGCAAGTGGTTCTGCAGAAGGTGCTGAATTGACTGTTTCAATTATTGATACAGCTATATTCCTTGCTGATGGTATCGGAGCTGTTACTGGTATTAATGGTAATTATGCGGAAAGTCAAATTTACGCGCTTACAGCTGATGACATTGCTAATGGATATGCTAATATATTCTTTGATGCTCAAATCACTTTGGCTCCAAATGCATATTATTTTGCCGCTAATTGTTATTATATTGAAGACCAAGCAGTTCGTGTTTTAGACGACCAAACTGTTGCTCAACCATGGTATGCATCAATGATTCACTTGGTTACTGATGGTACATCTTATTCAAATGGTAATGCTTTAGCAATCCGTGTTCTTTCAGGATCTATGGGTGTCGAAGAAACAGAAAATAATATATTTAATGTTTATCCTAACCCTGCCTCTGATTTAATCAATGTTACTTTCACTGAAAACTTCAATGGTTCAGTAAGCATATTAAATGTAACAGGAAAAGAGGTAATGACATCAACTGTTAACGGAGCTCAACACTCTTTATCAACTGATGGATTGTCTAGCGGAGTTTACTATGTAAAAGTAAATGATGGAATGACATCTCAAATCGCAAAAGTAGTTGTGAAGAAGTAATTCTAAACAACCTTAATATATTAAGCCGTTCAGCAATGAGCGGCTTTTTTTTATCTCAATAAAAAAGACAAAGTGGACTCAATAAATGCTTCACTGGCTTCTGCATGAACCCAATGACCTGCACCATCAATAGTTTTTAATTGAGCGTTGGGAAATTGATTTTGGATCAAGT